>JGI20225J20221_1002656_pt1 | contig 12637 bp, 7 predicted proteins | sample BioMet4_FD_20221 | JGI IMG/M metagenome (IMG submission 20221) | reverse complement strand
GATAAGACTCCAATTAAGGACCTCTTTACAAAAGAGCTTGTTGATGTGATTAATGATGGACAATTAAGTCTTAATTTTTTTAGTGGACACTAGTGATCTCACAAATAAGATAAAGTATTAACTTTGGCGAATTGAAGTACATGATCTGATCAAATCTAATACGCACCTTATCCCATCTATAAATAGAAAGATATCAGCGCTTAAATCATAAAACAGAACAAAAAGACACAAGCTTTTCAAGTTATGGAGCGATTATATGAAAAAGACCTTTTATTACAACTAAAGAATGGCTCTTCTGAAGCTTTCGAAAGGCTATTCAATGAACATAGTGGAAAGCTATATAATTTCATTCTTAAATTCTCATCAGGGAATAAATATCTAGCAGAAGAAATAGTGCAGCGCACATTCATAAAGTTATGGGAAACCCACTCTTTAATAAATCCGGAGAAGAACTTTAATTCATATCTATGCACAATTGCAAAAAACATGCTGATAAATGAGTATGAACACCGAACGCTGGAATATGTATATAAGGAATATATCCTGAAAAATGATTCAGCTAATGATAATGTCACAGAGGAAGAAGTGAATAAAAATCTACTCGAAGAATATATAAATAGTCTGATTGATAAGTTACCCCCTGCAAGGAAGCAGATATTTATATTAAAAAAGAAAGAAATGTGGACAAACAGAGACATTGCGGAACATCTTCAAATATCAGAAAGTACGGTGGAGAATCAATTGTCAAAAGCAATTTCTTTTATGAGAGAACAACTAACAAAATATTATGATTATCTGTTATCTTTGATAGCATTCATCTTTATCAATCAAGCTAAATAGTCGAACACTCAAATAAATAATAATATTCGAATGGAAAAGAAAGAATGTATATATCTTTTTGAACAATATATTTCAGGAAAGGCTTCTGATGAGGAAATCGAAAGATTAAGAACCTATTTTGAGAATGACCCGGCATTAAATACTTGGTTCAACAACAGAATACTAAGCTCATCCGATTGCATAGATGATGGGCTTAAAGTAAAAATGTTTGCGAACATACGTTCGCAAATTCAAGATAATGAAGAAAATAACTCTCGGCGATATAAAGAGGCGAATGTGAAATATAATATAAGACGAATAGCAAACATTGCAGCTATCATACTTCCTTTTATACTATTATTTGCTTTTTACCTTTTCTTGAAGCCAAACAACATCAATACCTACGAAATGTTTGCGGACAAAGGACAAAAAGCAAGCTTAATTCTTCCTGAAGGAAGTAAAATCACAATAAATTCCAATTCAAGAATCACCTATAACAGTAGCTACAATCAGAAGGAGAGACGGGTCACGCTTAAAGGAGAAGCTTTCTTCAGGGTGGTTCACAACGCCGAAAAGCCTTTTATTGTGCAGTGTGAAGAGGTAAACATAATGGTCTTGGGTACAACGTTCGGAATAAAAGCTTATGAGGATGAAAATAATATTTCTGTCGTTTTAAACTCAGGGAAAATACGATTGATCACTCCCAGCGAGAGAATAGAAATGAATCCAAACGAACGCATCATATACAATAAAACAACACACCAAACATCTATAGAGAAAGTTAATGCCGAAGATTTTACAGACTGGAGTAAAAACCGCCTTCGTTTCGAAAATGAACCTTTGGAGATTATCATGAAAGCAATATCGAGAATGCACAATATAAGCATTATACTCGATAATTCAGACATCAAGAACTTACGCTTTACCGGAACGATTGACAACACGAACATTGAGAGTGCAATGCATGCCATAACATTAACATCATCAATCAGTTATAAATTAAGAGATGGGGTGATTCACTTATATAAGAATTAACGTAAATATCATACTAATATTACGGCAATGCAGCAATGTATTGCCGTAGTTTTTTTTTATAGCTACAGCACTAACAAATGTTAATAACAAAAAATGCAATAGAGGAAAAGCCCGACTTAAATGTATACCTAGCAAATGGATAAAATAGTATCCATTGCTATTGTAAACTCATAAATCTAATTAATCATGAAAACAAAAATTCCGTTAAATCCAGCTATTAAACGAATTGCATTTTTTCTATTCATGCTACTCTTATGCCACAATCTATTTGCTCAGATCAGCGTAGATATCAAAGACAAGCCTATAAGAGAAGCATTAAAAGAGATTGAGAAAAGGAGTACATTTAAATTCTTTTATAATAATGATTTAAAAGATCTGGAGAAGATTATTTCAATAAAAACAAAGAACAGTTCCATCGATGCAACACTTAAATTACTATTTACTAACAGTGAGATTGAGTATCAAAAAGACAAAATAATATAATCCTACTCATTGCGAAGAAAGCCGGCTATAACATAAAGAACAGCAAGAGAAACATCTCCGGAACAGTTCTTGATGAAGAAGAGAATCCTGTAATTGGAGCCAGCGTCATCATTAAAGGCAAGCCAAATGGTGTACTGACAGATTTAGATGGAAGATTCACAATTGACGCCTCATCCAATGAAACGTTGCAAATCAGCTATATCGGGTACCATACCAAAGAGGTCACCATCGGGAATAATACCAATGTAACAATTAAGCTGGCTGAAAACATCACCGTTTTAAATGATGTGGTCGTCGTAGGTTATGGCACACAGAAAAAAGGATTGGTTACCGGCTCCATCTCGACAACCAAAGGAGATGATATCATAAAAAGTCCGGCTATAAATGTCGGGCAATCATTACAAGGGAGAATATCCGGAGTAATCATGAATGTAAGAAGCGGAGAACCGGGTTCGGACGGTGCTGCGATAAGCATACGAGGGAAAAGCACAACAGGTAATACCGATCCTCTAATCCTAATAGATGGTATAGCAAACCGAAGTGGGAACTGGGATAGAATAGCTCCTGAAGATATTGAAAGTATTACTGTTCTAAAAGACGCTTCAGCCGCTATTTACGGCTCACGCTCTGCGAATGGAGTTATTCTCATAACGACAAAACGTGGTAAAGAGGGAAAACCTGTAGTGAATTATTCATACAATGTAGGCGTTCAGCAGCCAACCCGTCTTCCTAAAATGGCTGATGCAGCAACGTTTGCTCAAGTATTCAATGAAATAGAGCAATACGAGGGAAGAGCACCCAGATACACTGCAGAAGAAATCGAAAAGTTTAAGAATGGTTCCGATCCGATGCATTATCCAAATACCGATTGGTTTAAAGAAGTGCTCAGAAATAACTCATTGCAGCAAAAGCATAATATATCTATAAGAGGAGGAAATGATAAGGTCAAATACTTCATCGGTGGCGGCTATTCTAACCAAGATGCCATATACAAAAAGAGCAATACTTACTATAACCAGTATAATATCAGGTCGAATATAGATGCTCAAATCACCAAATCTCTAAAACTGTCTGTAGACCTTGCCGGAAGAATTGAAGACCAACATTATTCAGGTTACGATAGTGGAACCATTTTTTACGCTTTAACACGTTCTTTTCCTACATCACTTGCCCGTTACTCCAATGGCTTACCGGCTGCCGGAATGGACATCGGCAATCCCGTGACATTGGTTACAGAGGATACAGGATATAGGAAGTACAACAAGTCTGTTTTCAACAGTACATTTACAGCCAGCTTGGATTTAGGATGGCTTACAAAAGGTTTGTCGATCGACGGATATCTGGCATTCGACAAAGAAGGAATGGAAAAGAAAGAGTGGAAAACTCCTTTCTATTATTATGTATGGGATGAAGGTACCAACAATTATGAAAAAAAGAAAAACGGAAGTCGCGATTATGCAGAACTCAGGCAGGATTACGTACCCCGAACTTCTCTCACTTTGAATAGCAAAATAAACTACAAAAGAACTTTTAACTCCTTACATGGAGTTGATTTGATGCTGGGATATGAGCAGAATGAGTTTAAAGGTAATGATTTTTGGGGTTGGCGTTCTAATTACCTGTCAACAGCTATTGATCAGCTTTTTGCAGGTAGCACAGATAAGGAGTATCTCGATGTAGGTGGAAGTGCATTTGAACAAGCTCGTAAAAGTTATTTCGGAAGGTTCTCTTATGATTATGCCAGTAAATACATGGTATTATTCAACTTCAGGTGTGACGGTTCATACATATTCCCTGCCGGCAAAAGATGGGGCTTTTTCCCGGGTGTTTCACTTGGTTGGAGAATTTCCGAAGAGAAATTCATAAAAGATAATATTGAAATACTCGACAATCTAAAGGTGAGGGCATCTTATGGACAGCAGGGTAATGACAATGTAGGTGCGTTTCAATACTTGCTTAAATACGCCACTGGAAGAAATTATGTCTTTGGCGATAAAGATGTACAAGGGGTCTATCAGGATGGATTTCCCAATAAGGATATCACATGGGAAGTTGCAAACACATATAACTTGGGAGTGGAAGGAAGCCTTTGGAAAGGANTACTCGGCTTTGAAATAGATNTGTTTAAAACCAAAAGATCCAATATCTTAAGACAAAGGAATGCATCAATACCACAATACACAGGACTGAAGGATCTCCCTGATGAAAACATTGGCAAAGTACAAAATAAAGGTNTGGAAATACAACTGAACCACAGAAGTCGTATTGGGGAAGTCGACTTCTCGGCTTCAGGAAATTTCTTATACGCTCGTAATAAAGTAATCTATATGGATGAAACCCCATGGGGCAAAGGATACGATTATATGAAAGAAGAAGGACAACCCTTGGGAGCCGGACTATATTATGAAGCTATCGGTATATTTAAAGATCAAAAACAGATAGACTCATACCCGCACATGGATGGAGTAAGACCGGGTGATTTGATCTTTAAAGATGTCGATCATAATGGAATCATAAACTCTATGGATAGAGTGCGACATGACTTGACTAATTTTCCTGAAATTGTTTTTGGCTTGAACTTAAGCGCAAGTTGGAAGAATATAGATGTAAGCATCTTACTCCAAGGGCAAGCAAGGGCTGAACAAGCAGTTTACTCACGTATGGATCAGACTGGTAACTTCTATATGAAACAAGCGAAAGATAGATGGACACCGGATAATCCGAATGGTTCAAACCCTAGAGCTGGAGGAAGCATTAACTCACAGGAATCCTATGCTTCGGACTTCTATCTAAAGGATGCATCCTTTGTTCGATTGAAAAATTTGGAAATCGGATATACTTTACCTAGTTCCTGGTTCCGTAAACTGAATCTTTCCAATTGCCGCATATATCTCAGCGGATACAATCTCTTAACGTTTGATAAGATCAAACTTATAGATCCGGAAAGTTCCGATGGTAAAGGAACTTACTACCCTCAAGTCAGAATCTTTAATGCCGGAATAAATTTAACTTTCTAAAATAAAATAGAGATGAGAAAAATTATATACATCCAATTGTGCTTAATCTTCGCCTTGTCATTTACTTCTTGCAATGATTTCTTGGATAGAAAACCCCTCGACAAGATGACAGAAGATGATGTGTTCAATGACGATGCTCTACTTGCTGCGTACGTCAATGCTTGCTATAATGCATACCCTACAGGATTTGAAGAAGCTATGATGTCTTCTACAACAGATGAAACTTATACGCGTCACGGAAAAGAAAGTTCTATAATTGTCTCAAAAGGAGAAATGACTCCTGACAATATTACAACTTTTGATGCAGGACGTTTCTCTAACTTCAATTATTGGGAAAAAGCGTACGAATACTTACGCAACATAAACATATTCTTTGAAAAAATCGATAGAGCAAATGTCTCTAAAGATTTAAAATCAAGATTAACCGGCGAAATGGAATTTATACGCGCATTTATCTACTCCAATCTGATCTGGCGTTTCGGAGGAGTACCTGTTGTCACACATTCCTTTGCATTGGGAGACAACAACTACTCTTTACCTAGAAACAGTTATGACGAATGTGTCGACTCTATTATATCCGACCTGAACGATGCTATAAAACGATTACCCGCCAAAATGGAAGGGGAAAATTCCGGGAGAGCCAGTGCAGATGCATGTAAAGCGCTAAAAGCTAGAGTTTTGTTATACGCAGCAAGTCCATTAAACAACCCTAATAATGATAAATCAAAGTGGGAAAAAGCTAGGGACGCCTCTCTGGATGTAATTAATCTGCCCGGATATGAGTTAGCAAAAGATTACAGGTCATTATTCCTGGAAGACAATAAAGAAATAATATTTAAGAGAGAATATACCAAAGCAAACGGACATAGAATGAACTTGTTTAATTCACCCAATGGTTATGACGGATGGGGAGGAAATTGTCCTTTGCAAAATATAGTGGATGATTATGAAATGAAATTGACCGGCAAAAAACCAGTGGAAGAAGGCTCCGGGTATGACCCTAAGTATCCATATCAAGGACGTGATCCGCGTTTCTACGCATCCATTCTCTATAATGGTGCCATGTACAGAGGTCGGCCTGTCGAAGTATTTATACCCAAAGGAAAAGATAGTTCTCAAGGCGATATCGGTAGCTGGAATACATCTTTAACAGGATATTACCTTTATAAATTCATGGACGAAAATCAATCACTTAGTGANACAAATACCCAACCTTGGATATTCTTCAGACTAGCAGANTTCTATCTCAATTATGCTGAAGCCGAATTCTATTTAGGNAACGAAGAAGAGTGCCGCGACGCAATTAATAAANTAAGGAATAGAGAAAGTGTAAAGATGCCGNCCGTAACAGAATCCGGCGAACAATTACTTGAAAAACTTCGTAACGAACGNCGGATCGAGTTGGCATTNGAGAATCACCGATATTTTGATTTACGCAGATGGCGTATAGCNGAAATNTATGAAAATATTGATGCAAAAGGTATAGAGGTGGTTAAGAAAGACGACGGTACATTCAACTATAATCCCATTACCGTTTTGGAAAGGAAGTTTCTACCTCAACACTATTTACTTCCTATTCCACGTAGCGAAATCATAAAAAGTAATAATACATTGACACAAAATCCATTCTACAATTAAATATTAAGTAATTTGGTCTGTCGGAGCTCCGGCAGGCCAAATATAAAACAAATCATCATGCCTTATATCAGATTAATGCTAACTTGTTTTATAGTCTTTTCAAGCCTTACATGTAATGCTACATTTAAGGGCTCAAAAAAAGATTCTCCTCGTATCATCAATGTCGTAAACTTTATTCGTCAGACAGATTATCGTCTCGAAAACTCTGACAAGCTATTATTTGAAACTGTTCAAAACCAAATCAAACTCGTCAACCAATATGATTTCCCGGCAACTTTCTTACTACAATATGACGCTTTGATTAATCCCAAATACCAAGATTTACTAAAAAAGCACCTCAATTCAAAGTCGGAAGTTGGTGCATGGTGGGAAATCACACAGCCCCAAGTTGAAGCTGCCGGCTTGAAATGGAGAGGCGAACATTCATGGGTATCAACTGCCAGCATCGCTTTTACTCCCGGCTACACCACACTAGAAAGGGAAAAGCTGATTGATGTATATATGAAGAAATTTAAAGAGATATTTGGGAAATATCCCAAATCAGTCGGTTCATGGTTTATAGATTCCCACACATTGCAATATATGTACGAGAAATACGGTATTGTGGCTTCATGTAATTGCAAAGACCAAGTTGGAACAGATGGCTATACATTATGGGGCGGCTATTGGAATCAGGCGTATTATCCAAGTAAAAGAAACGCATATATGCCCGCTCAAACAGAAGAAGGCCAAATTCCTGTTCCTATTTTCCGCATGCTCGGTAGCGACCCAATGTATCAATACGAGACTGGAGTAGGAAACAATTATCAAGGAGTCATATCGCTTGAACCAGTCTACCGTGATTCGGGGAAAAACCGCAAATGGGTTGAATATTTCCTTAAGTCGATTGTGGATGAACCTTGTCTAGCCTTTAATTATGCACAAGCAGGACAGGAAAATTCATTTACTTGGGACAATATGAGGGAAGGTTTGGAAATGCAATTTTCAATATTTGATTCGCTAAGAACTGCACGAAAAATCAGAATTGAGACATTGGAAGAATCAGGAAGATGGTTCAGAAAACAATTTCCCCGAACTCCATCAACAGCAATCACCACTTTGGTTGACATCAATAATAAAAACAATAAATCGGTATGGTACAACAGCCGATACTATCGGTCAAATCTATTTTGGGAGAATAATAGCGTTTATTTTAGAGATATACATCTTTTTAATGAGAAATTCGAAGACGAGTATTTAAGAAATCCGGGACGTGGGAACAGTTTTTCTTATTATACGCTGCCTGTAGTAGACCGATTCCATTGGAGTACACCAGAAAAGAAAGTTGGATTGAGGCTGATAGAACTCAATCAGAACGGAAGGAAAAAAGATATTGCATTATTGAGCCCGGATATTAGTGAAATCTCCAACAGCATTCTAAAAGTCCGGTCAAAAGATGAGAGTGGAAGCATCTTTATCATCGAGTTTCATGAGAAATATATAAAAATAGCATGCGAAAAGAATATGAAAAAAAACTCCAAATGGATGTTGGAATTAGATATACCCAAAGAAAGGATCGGCAGACTCCCATACAAGAAATATGAAAAAGGATATATCGACTCTGAATTCAAAAAGTTCAATTACAGAATAACATGCCCCAAAGGGGATATAGAGAAAGGTAATAATTCTGATTTCACATTTAGGATTATACCTGTAAAAGATAAAATTATCATCAATTGTTCAACAAATTAAAAAGAGTATTCAATAATATATTCACCCACATTAAATTATAGCCTTTTCCCAAAACCTTCGTAAAAATGAAAAAACAGACATTAATTGCTTTGCTATCAGTATTTACATGTACACTTAGCCTATGTGGACAAAACGTTAGTATCACAGGCTTAAAGACTGATCACCTGGAAAATCCTATCGGAATTGATACCCCTTCCCCACGTCTTTCATGGAGAATGGATGACAACCGACAAGGAGCCATACAAACGGCATTTCGCATAATCGTAGATACCGACTCACTAAACGTTGCCCGCGAACAAGGAAATCAATGGGACACCAAACGGATTAGCTCGGACAATATGCTCGCATCCTATAATGGAGCGGCATTATCTCCATTTACAAAGTATTATTGGAAAGTTATGGTGTGGGATATNAATAATAGAAGTATTTCATCACCCATAACTTCTTTTGAAACGGGTATGATGAACGCCAGCAATTGGCAAGGTTCATGGATAGGCGACGGTAGGGATATAAACTATCAGCCGGCCTCATACTTTCGTAAAAAGTTCTCTGCTGGAAAAACAATATTATCGGCCCGGGCTTATATTGCTGTTGCCGGACTTTACGAACTATATATCAATGGAGAGAAAATAGGGAACCATCGTCTTGATCCGATGTATACGCGATTTGATAGGCGCAATCTTTATGTGACTTACGACGTGACAAAGCAACTGCAAAAAGGAGATAATGCGGTAGGAGTATTGCTGGGCAATGGATGGTATAATCACCAATCGATGGCTGTTTGGGATTTCCACCGTGCACCATGGCGGAATCGCCCTACCTTCTGTATGGATCTACGTATCACTTATGCTGATGGAAGCGTGGAAACCATTCCGACTGATTTAAGTTGGCGAAAAGCTGACAGTCCGATAACCTTCAATAGCATCTACACAGGTGAACACTATGACGCGCGATTGGAAAAAAGAGGATGGAATACCGTAAACTTTGATGATTCCGGATGGCAAGGAGTCAATTATCGTTCAGCACCTTCAGGTAATATAACAGCCCAACAAATCTGTCCGATCCGTAATGTCTTAAAAGTGCCGGCAAAATCTATAAACAAGATTAATGAAAAAACTTATGTGTTCGATTTCGGTCAAAACATGTCGGGAGTAACACAAATAAAGGTAGCAGGTAAAGAAGGAACGGAAGTCAGAATAAAGCATGGCGAGCGCCTTTATGAAAACGGGCGTCTGGATATGTCCAATATTGATGTCTACTACAGAGGCGACAAAGAAAAAGATCCTTTCCAAACGGACATTATTATTTTAAGCGGAAAAGGTGAAGATGAGTTCATGGCAAAGTTTAACTACAAAGGATTTCGCTATGTAGAAGTCACAAGCAGTGAACCCATCAAACTGACACAAAACAGTATCATAGCTTATTTCATGCACAGTGATGTAAAGCCGTTGGGAGAAATAAAGACGTCAAGCGAACTAATTAATAAATTGTGGCAAGCTACCAACAATGCTTACTTGTCGAACTTGATGGGATACCCCACTGATTGTCCACAACGTGAGAAAAATGGTTGGACCGGTGACGGTCATTTTGCCATAGAAACAGCGTTGTATAATTACGATGGCATTACCGTATACGAGAAATGGCTTGCCGACCATCGCGACGAACAACAGCCTAATGGTGTTCTGCCCGACATCATACCAACCGGAGGATGGGGATACGGCACGGATAATGGGCTGGACTGGACCAGTACAATTGCGATCATCCCCTGGAATATTTATCTATTCTACGGAGATAGCAAGTTGCTTTATGATTGCTATGACAATATCAAGAGATACGTCAACTATGTGAATCGAACCAGTGTCAACCACTTAACAAGCTGGGGTCGCGGCGATTGGGTTCCGGTGAAGACACATTCGAATAAAGAATTCACTTCATCAGTCTATTTTTATGTGGATGCTAAAATTTTGGCAGAAGCTGCAAAGTTGTTTAAGAAAAACGATGACTTTGAATATTATACCAAATTAGCGGAAGAGATCAAGAACGCAATCAACAATAAATATCTCAACCGTAAAACAGGCATCTATGCAGGCGCGTCACAAACAGAGTTGAGTGTAGCCCTTCAATGGCAAATCGTACCGGAAGATATGATTCCTGTTGTAGCAAAGAATCTTTATCAAAAAGTCGAAGAGACTAATTTCCATTTGGATGTGGGAGTCTTGGGAGCCAAAGCCATTTTAAATGCATTAAGCAAGAATGGCTATCCGGATGCCGCCTACAAAGTTGCGGCACAAGATACTTATCCTTCATGGGGATGGTGGATTGTGAATGGAGCAACCACATTATTGGAGAATTGGGACTTAAAAGCCGAGCGGGATATCTCCAACAATCATATGATGTTCGGTGAAATAGGTGGATGGTTTTTCAAAGGACTGGGAGGCATCTTCCCTGATCCTGATGCACCGGGCTTCAAACACATTATTATGCGTCCTAACTTTGTGAAAGAATTAAAACACTTTGAAAGTACTCACGAATCACCATACGGAAAAATCATTTCCAGATGGGAATGGAAAAACAAGAACACGATTTCTTATACGGTCAACATACCGGCTAATAGTAACGCTACACTTTATTTACCTGAGAATATAAAAGGTGATAAAGAGATAGATCTAAAAGCAGGTCTGCACTCACTAACACTGAAAGTTAATCAATAAGACCGGAGAACTTCGTAATATATCCGGTTACACTATCTTACAAATAAAGCCGTTTTAGTCCCAAATATCTGAGCTAAAACGGCTTTAACATTATAGATTCTAATTTCTATAGATTTATCAACGTTTGTGCCACACTGTGATTTCCGATAAACGGGTTTCAAACGACCGTGAACTTTTACGAAGTATATAGGGCAGATTAATGGGGTCTCTATCAAATATAAAGTTTTTTTCCAGAATGGCTTTAATGCCTTCTAGTGAAGTGACCGGTTCACCATCCCGTTTAAAACCACCTGGACGATTTTCTTGATTTATAGCATTCAAATCCCAATCATAAGTCGAAGCTAATATTAAAGTGCCTCCTGGATTCAGCCGTTCATGGATTTGTTGAAGGAATACAACCGGATTCGCAAGCTCTTCAAGCAAGTTGGGTGCAATAATAAGATCATAACCGGTATATATGGATTTTAAGTTATTTGCATTATCCTGCATAAAAAGGATATTTTCCTTGCCTACTCCTAANCCNGTCTCCNCAAGAACCAATTCCCGATAAAGGACCAAATCATTTTCATCTTTGATGATATATCTCATAAATCCTTTTTCTTGTAGTTGGATGGGCATCCTTATAAAACGTGCGGAGAAATCTATTGCAGTAATATCATCAAAAAAAGGAGCGAGTTCAAAAGCTAAACGACCTGTATCAGCATTTAAATCAAGCACTCTTCTCGTCTGCGCATGTTCAATACCTTCTTTTACACTGCCTTTTCTAAGATTAAGTATATAATCAGCCAACCTTTTATAAAAGTTCTCCTTTGCATTAAAAGTATCACCCCAACTGTTTTCACAGAAATTAGCCACTTCAGGATCTGTTTCATATTCATTATTCTCAAGAACCAAAGGAGTACTCGATTCCACTACACGAAAACCGGCATGCTGATAAAAATGGCGCCGAAAAGCATACCGGGCATGTAAGGTTGCTTCATTCCCTGTGGAGATCCATGAGCCTCCCTTTATCAGATTGTGCTTACCATCGAATGTCGGAGTGGAAAAATCGTCATACATAGGATGAACATGAAAACCGGAAAAGCCGGTTATCGGAGTCTCAGTCCATTGCCAAACATTACCTATCACATCATAAAAATCTCCATTTCTAAATTTATTCACTGGACAAGGCGAGGCATAATGTTCTAAATTTATATTTCCGGG
>JGI20225J20221_1001119_pt1 | contig 12639 bp, 9 predicted proteins | sample BioMet4_FD_20221 | JGI IMG/M metagenome (IMG submission 20221) | reverse complement strand
CGTTGGCATGCTGTTTGGCATGTACCGAAAATTGACGAAAAAGAGAAGAGGCAAACTGCAGATCGCAGCTTTTGCAGCAATTTTGATGGTTTACGGTACAGCTACATTATGGGCAGTCCCGGTGACTCGCGCTATTCTGCTGATCGTGATCATGCTGGCAGGGGATCTTCTAGACCGCAGGTATGATATGCTGACGGCACTGTCAGCGGCGGCGGTGATCATCTTGACACTGAATCCTTATGCAGTTACGGCTGCCGGCTTTCAGATGTCATTCCTGGCTGTGATGTCCATGGCCTTTTTCGGACCTGTGATAGAAAGAGTGACGGGCCCATCCATTGGCATGATCATCGGGGTGCAGCTTGGACTGATACCTTATATTGCCTACACTTTTAATTACATATCGCTGTTTTCACTGATCTGCAACCTGCCGATCGTGTATCTGGTGTCTATTTTTGTGCCATGCGGCATAACGTTCTTTCTGATATATTTCGTGTCAGGCTTCTTCATCTTTCCTGAGGGTCTGATCATGTCATCACTTGGGTCACTGATAGTAAAACTTAACCATCTTTTGTCTCATGACGGAGCCTTCGCTGTTAATGTAGTATCGCCACCGCTGTGGACTATAGTACTTATTTACGGCATAGCATTTTACTGCACCTCAGAATACTTTCAGGTCTATATTCACAGACGGAATTTAAAAGCCATGCTTTTGCCGCTGGTTTTGATCATCGTAGCAGCTATGAGCGGTGCTGTGGCCGGCGGTACGCCTTTTGATAAAATGGATGTGGTGTTTGCTGATGTTGGCCAGGGTGATTGTATGCATTTGAAATGCGCGGGACAGACGGATGTTTTGATTGATGGCGGCGGCAGCGCTGACTACGACATTGGAGAAAAAACGCTGAAACCGTATCTGCTGCATAATGGGGTTGCTGATATTGATCTGGCTATGGCCACACATCTGCACACGGATCACTTCCTGGGGCTTACGCAGCTGTCGCAAAGTTACAATGTCAGGAAGTTTATGACGCGCGGAACGGCGGGGGTGATGGTAAAATTTGCGGACGGCCAGTGGGCCGAAGTGTTGTGGCCTGAAAAATATTTGGAAAATGCTGCAGATGAAAACACTAATTCACTAATATTCAAGGTCCATATGCATGGTCTCACTATTCTTGTCACCGGCGACATAGGGGAGGAAGGTGAGCGGGCCCTAGTGGAAAAGTATGCAGGAACGGACAAACTGAAGTGTGACGTGCTGAAGGTAGCACATCACGGAAGCCGGTTCAGCACCTGTGATGAGTTTCTGGAAGCGGTGGATCCGCTGATTGCAGTGGTGAGCGTAGGGAAAAACAATTATGGGCACCCGGCACCGGAAGTAATTGAAAAAATGCAGAAAAAAGGTATAATTGTATTCAGGACTGACCACTCGGGGGCGGTCGGCATGAGAAAGAGTAAGGGTAAAATAGATATATGTACGGAAAGGGAGCAGTAAAGCCTGGTTTCAGGGGTTTTACCGACGATTTGAAGAAAGGTCAAATAGAAAATGTTGTTGCCATGCATGGTTCAGAGCCATATCTGTCAAAGTGGGCAGTTGGAATGCTTCTCGGCAAATATGTTAATCCGGCAACGGAGGCATTGGATTATCAGGTGCTGGATGATGATTCTGTAAGATGCAGGGATATAATTGAAGCCTGCGATACATTTTCAATGTTTTCGGATAAGCGGCTGGTATGGGTCAGAAATTTCGGACCGCTGTCATCTGACATTCCTAAAGGATTTACTGCTGAAGAAATCGACGGGCTCATTGAGTACCTGAAGAACAGCAACGACAGAACGATCCTCGTGTTCTCTTGGGATGACACGCCGGAAGATGCCAGAAACAGCCGGAAGAGCGACAATGAAGATGGCGATGGTGAAGAAGGGAAGAGCAAGATGCCTAGACTGAAAAGACATCTGCTGTTTGGCGCACAGAATTTCAAGTTCGATCAGCTGAGCAGGCCGGAACTGATTTCTTTCGCTCGCAAGCGATTCAAGGCATCTGGAATAGAGGTCACTCAGGCACAGCTATATGAGATCACGGATGCCACAGGCTATTTCAATAAGGAGAGCGAATACGACCTGTACTGTTTTGAAAACGACCTTATGAAGATAATCGCTCACAGCGACGGGCTGAACATAACTGCTGCAGACATAGAAGCCTGCATTGTCGGAGACCTGGATAAATTCGTATTTGATCTGCTGGACGAGGTCAGTGCCAACAGAAAGGACCAGGCATTTCAGATACTGTACAACATGCTGAATTCCGGACTATCCGGCAGGCCTATCATTGGAGCGATAATCAGTCAGCTGGAGCTGATGCTGGAACTTAGGGAGTACATGGATGAAGCAATAGATCTGGACGGAATTATGGAAATAATGTATCCGTCGCTGGTCAAGAACCGTGCCAAGCACATGCAGGAGATAAAGGGCAAGATGTTCCGTCTCCGCAAGGTGTCAGGGTATGCGGGTAAGTATTCCAGAGAAAAGATAAGAACTATGCTGATCTCTATTTATGAGGTGCCGGCTATGATCAACCGGGGCCTAATGGATGAACAGCTGGCACTTCAGCTATTTATAGCAGGCATATAACTGAAACTCGATATCCTTCGCCTAAATGAAGCAGGCGGCGGGTCCAATTTCTGAATTTTGAAAGGGTAAGGAACACAGATATGAACATTAGCCGAAAAAGACAGCTGACTTCCGATATGATGCTTCTCCTTGTAACGCTATGCTGGGGCGTTTCCTACTATCTTATGGATGTATCCATGACAGACCTGGGAGCGCTGACTCTCAACACCTTCAGATTCCTTGGGGCTTTTCTGGTAGTGGGCGTCATTTCATATGCTAAGATTAGAAAAGTCAGCCGCACAACGCTGAAAAATGCATTTTATATTGGCACATCCTTAGTGTTTGTTTATATAGGGGCCACCTTTGGCGTAAAGTATACTGAACTCTCAAATGTAGGTTTTCTCTGTGGATTGAGTGTTGTCTTCACGCCTTTTATGGAGCGCTTTACTTTCAAAAGAAAGATACAGAAGAGGGTATACATTGCAGCTTTCATGAGTGTAGTTGGAATCATGCTTCTTACTCTTAAAAGCGACTTCAGCATCAATATGGACAATATCAAAGGTGACCTTCTCTGCATAATGTGTGCCTTTGCATACAGCATTGAAGTAATACTGACCGAAAAGGCAGTAGACAAAGAAGACGTCGATCCGTTCCATCTCGGTGTTTTTCAGCTGGGTGTCACTGGAGCTTATATGCTCGTATTGTCTTTTATTTTCGAACATCCGCATTTTCCGTCAACTCCTTCCATATGGGCTGGTGTGATTTTTCTGTCGCTNGTCTGCACAGGACTGGCCTTTATAGTTCAGACAATAGCCCAGCAATATACGTCATCATCCCATGTCTGCATCATTTATTCACTGGAATCAGTTTTTTCAGCAATTGTAGCATATTTCCTGGCAGGAGATGTGCTGTCAACTCGTGCATACTTCGGAGCAGCTGTTATCGTTGCTGCACTTGTTGTTGCTGAGCTTGATTTTGGAGGCAGAAGTGTGGAAGGAGAGGTCAAAAGTTGAGAAAAAACACGGTGTTTCGGATAGTGATAATAGCGGCGATAGTTATCACAGCGGCAGTCGTGATTGTTATGTTCTGTCGCACTTTAATTTTAACGGATGCAGGCGAAACACCTGCACAAGACAGCAGCACAGAAGATCAAAACAGCAAGCTTTCACGGTACGACGATGGGGATGGTTTCTGCATCAAAGATGGAGTTTTGCTGGCATATATCGGCAGTGCCAGCGAAGTTGAAGTGCCCGGAGACGTTACTGAAATCGGAGAAGACGCTTTTTCCAGTGACATGCAGCGAGGNGTCAAACTTACAAAAGTTACGGTTCCCGGAACTGTAAAAACAATAGATCAAAGATCATTTTCATTTACAGCTGCGGATGTCATAGTCATAAAGGAAGGCGTGACTTCAATTGGAGACAGTGCTTTTATGGACAGCTATATCAGCGAGATATGGTTCCCAAAATCATTAACATCCATAGGAGATGGCATCATGTCAACTGAAGAAGGGCTGTGGGATACTGTGATCCATCTGAAGAAGGGGTCTGCTGCCGACAAGTATTTTAAAGCCGATATGCCATATGGAGATGTAAAACTTGAATACTGACATGGAAACTGTCAATGTGTGCAAACTATGCGAACCGCATTTAATTCAGCCTTTGTTAAGAAGATAACTTACCAACAATATAGTTGAAAATCATTGCGTTATCACAGAAAAGTCAGTATAATATTTTGTATACGGTTCCAAATATAAAAGGAAGTATAGATAGATTTAGTAGGAGGAGAAGTACATGAGTGAAAAATGTTGTTGCGGTGATGACCGCGCTGCAAAGTTCAAAGAATTGCAGCCGGTTCTTGACCAGTATGCAAAGGTTCCTGGTAGTTTGATAACTATTTTACAGAAGACTCAGGAGATCTATGGATATCTGTCCATAGATGCAATCAATTACATTTCAGAAGCGACAGGCGTTAGGCCTGCAAAAATCTACGGAGTTGCGACTTTCTATGCACAGTTCAGACTGCAGCCTATAGGCAAATATCTGATAATGAGCTGTCAGGGTACTGCATGCCATGTAAATGGCTCAGAATCCATAAGAGATGCAATCTGCGAGTATCTGAACATAAAGGACGGAGAGACAACGGAGGATGGAATATTTACTCTAAACAACGTTGCATGTCTGGGATGCTGCTCACTTGCTCCTGTAATGATGATTAAAAGTGCTGATGGAGACGAGACTTACGGAAATCTGACCAAAGACAAAGTAACAAGTATCCTGGCTGAGATCAGAGAAAGAGCTTAGGAGGTGCAGAGATGAAAGTAGTAATTGGACAGGGAAGCTGCGGTATAGCTACCGGAGCAAAGAAGACAGAGGCTGAATTCGAAGCACAGCTTGCAAAGCAGGGTGTAGATGCAGTAGTCGATGTTACCGGATGTGTAGGAACATGTTATCTTGAGCCAATCGTTGACGTTTATGAAGACGACGGCAAGATGACAAGATACGTGAAAGTACAGCCTGAAAGAGTTGAGAAGATCGTATCAGAGCATCTGAAGAACGGCAAACCCGTCGAGGAATATGCAATAAGCAATGAAGATAAGGATTTTGTTGGAAAGCAGCAGAGAATAGTTCTCAGACACTGCGGACTTATCAATCCAGAAAAGATTGAAGAATATCTGGCAGTCGGCGGATATGAAGCGGCTAAGAAAGTCGTTACATCAATGACACCGGATGAAGTAATAGGAGTCATTAAAGTCTCCAACTTAAGAGGAAGAGGCGGTGCAGGATTCCCTACATGGTTCAAGTGGAATGCAGCAAAGGCAAATCCGGGCAAAGAAAAGTACATCGTATGCAATGCCGACGAAGGAGATCCGGGTGCATTCATGGACAGATCAGTACTTGAAGGCGACCCTCATTCAGTACTTGAAGGAATGATCATCGGCGGCTTCTCAATGGGAGCAACTGAAGGAATCATTTACTGCCGTGCTGAGTATCCTCTTGCAATCAAGAGATTGGAAATCGCCATGGCACAGGCTAGAGAAAAGGGCTTCTTAGGTGACAACATCTTTGGAACTGGCAGACACTTTGACATCAGGATCAAAGCCGGCGCTGGCGCCTTTGTTTGCGGCGAAGAAACAGCTCTGATCGCATCACTGGAAGGCGAGAGAGGTATGCCTAGACTGAAGCCGCCATTCCCGGCAGCTAAAGGATACTGGCAGCAGCCTACAAACATCAATAACGTAGAGACGTTTGCCAACGTTGCATGGATCATCATGAATGGCGGAGAAGCATTCGCTGCCATGGGCAAAGGTCCTTCAACTGGAACTAAGGTATTCGCTCTTGCTGGAAAGATCAAGAAGGGCGGACTTGTCGAAGTACCTATGGGACTTCCTATCAAGGACGTAATCTTTGGAATCGGCGGAGGAATCAAGAACGATAGAGCTTTCAAGGCTGTTCAGATGGGTGGACCTTCAGGCGGATGCATTCCTGCTGAGCTGATCGACACTCCTGTTACATATGAAGACATCGTTAAGACTGGTGCCATCGTTGGTTCAGGCGGAATGATCGTAATGGATGAAGATACATGCATGGTTGACATGGCAAGATACTTCCTGGATTTCACTAAGAAGGAATCATGCGGAAAGTGCAACTACTGCAGACTTGGAACCATGAGAATGCTGGAGATCCTGGAGAGAATCACTAGAGGTGAAGGTCAGGACGGCGATATTGAAAAGCTTGAAGAACTTGCTGGAAAGATCAAGGACGGTGCAATGTGCGGACTTGGTCAGACAGCTCCAAACCCTGTTCTTACAACGCTGAGATACTTCAGAAATGAGTATGAAGATCATATTTACAACCACAAGTGCACCGCTAGATCATGCAAGGCTCTGATCCACTATGAGATCACCGATGCCTGCAAGGGATGTACACTCTGTGCCAAGAAGTGCCCTGTTGGCGCTATCACAGGCGTAGTCAAGGGCAAACATGTCATTGACCAGACTAAGTGCATCAAGTGCGGCAAGTGCGAAGAAAACTGTAAATTCAGCGCAATTGAAAGATACTAGGGAGGAGGAAATACGATAATGGATAAATTCAGAATGAATATAGACGGCAAGGAAGTATTCGGAATCCCTGGACAGACAATTCTGGAGGTTGCGAGGGAGAATGACATCTTCATTCCAACTCTTTGCTTTGATGAAAGAACGACTATATACGGCGCATGCGGACTCTGCGTTGTAGAGGTAGAGGGAAATCCTAAACTCTGCAAGGCTTGTGCAACTGCAATCGCTCCTGGTATGGTTGTAATGACAAATACCGACAGAGTTATCGAGTCCAGAAAGACCAACCTTGAACTGCTGATCTCCAACCATAACGGAGACTGCAAGGCACCATGCCATAATGCATGTCCTGCAGGTACAGACTGCCAGGGTTATGTAGGACTCGTTGCCAACGGAGAATTCGAGAAGGCCAATGAGCTTATCAAGGATAAGATTCCTCTGCCTTCATGCATAGGCAGGGTATGTCCTCATCCTTGCGAAGATGACTGCAGGAGAGGCCTCATCGATGAGCCAATCAGCATTGCATCTATCAAAAGATTTGCCGGAGACTATGATCTTGCAGCAGACGAACAGTACATTCCTGAAGTCGGCGAAGAGACAGGCAAGTCAGTTGCCATCATTGGCGGCGGCCCGATGGGATTATCAGCAGCATATTTCCTGCGTCAGCTGGGTCACAGCGTAACGATTTTCGACGCAATGCCTAAGCTGGGCGGCATGCTGAGATACGGCATCCCTGAATACAGACTTCCGAAGGAAGTTCTTGACAGTGAAATCGACGTAATTGCTGCTATGGGAGTAGAAATGATCCCAAACACTAAGATCGGCGAAGACCTGTCATTCGAAACAGTAAGAAATGATTTTGATGCTGTTCTGCTTGGAATCGGCGCTTGGGTTTCAACTGGCGTTGGCTGTCCTGGTGAGGATGCTGAAGGCGTTATCGGAGGCATCGATTTCCTGCGCAAGGTCGTAAGAAACGAACACATCGACTTCGGAAATAAAGTTGCCATCGTCGGCGGCGGAAATACGGCTATGGATGCCTGCAGAACCGCTGTAAGACTTGGTGCTGACGAAGTTTATAACATTTACAGAAGAACTAAAGACGAGATGCCGGCTGATGCCATTGAGATCGAAGAGGCAGAGGAAGAAGGAGTTATCTTCAAGAATCTGACTAACCCTCTTGAGATCATCAAGGACGAAAACGGACATGTTAAGCAGGTACACCTGCAGGTAATGGAGCTCGGCGAGCCTGATGCTTCAGGAAGAAGAAGACCTGTACCTGTTGAAGGCAAGACAGAGACTATTGACGTTGATACAATGATCCTGGCAATAGGACAGGCAGTTGATGCTGCTCCTTTCGATGTTGACAAGACTAGAAAGAATGCGATCAGCTACGATCCGGAAACATTCATGACAAGCATCCCTGGCGTATTTGCCGGCGGAGACTGCGGCAATGACAAGATTTCCATCGCTGTTGAAGCTATTGCTGATGCCAACAAGGCATCCATTGTCATNGATTCATACTTAAACGGCGAAGACGTAAAATACGAGAAGCCATACTTTGTAGTAAGAGACGATGTAACTGAAAAGACTTTCGAAGACAGAGAAAAACTCTGCAGAGAAAAGGCTGATCAGCTTACTGCAGCACAGAGAAAAGACAACTTCTCAGAAGTCGTTTATGACGGACTTACTGAGGAACAGGCAATTGCTGAAAGTTCAAGATGTCTTGAATGCGGATGCCATGACTATTTCGAGTGCAAACTCATCGACTTTGCTAACGAGTACGATGTTCATCCAGAGAGATTTGCTGGCGAGAAGAGCCTGATCGACTTTGAAGACGATCATCCTTTCATCGTAAGAGATCCTAACAAGTGCATACTCTGCGGTCTCTGCGTAAGAGTCTGTGACGAGGTAATGGGCGTTGGAGCTCTTGGTCTTGTTCACAGAGGATTCGACACTGTAGTTAAACCTACACTTGAGAAATCACTCTGCGAGTCAGGATGCGAATCCTGCGGACAGTGCGTAAGCGTTTGTCCAACCGGAGCACTTCAGGAGAGACTTACTATTCAGAAGGAAGTACCTCTTGATACAGATATTACAGAAACTACATGCTCATTCTGCTCTGTAGGATGCACACTTGATCTTGAATCATACGGCGACATGCTTGTAAAGGCTAATCCATCTAAGGAAGGCACTGTAAATGCAGGACTCTGCTGTGCTAAGGGCAAATGGGGCTTTGATGCTTCACTGCTTGAGGGCAAGATGGTAGATCCAATGATCAGAGACGGAAACGAGCTGGTTATGACAGATTACCATGAAGCTATCGTAATGGCAGCCAAGAAACTGGAAGCCGTTAAGGTTAGACATGGAATCGAATCAATTGCAGTTGCGATCTCCGACAGATATACTAACGAAGAAGCATATGCAATGAAGAAATTTGCTCAGACTATCGGAGCAAAGACATTCTGCTTCAATAAGAAACATAATGCAATGGCAGACGTTCTAGGACTTGGCGTTGATGCTTCACCTAACACTATTGACGAACTTCTTTCAACAGAAGTTATCATCGTGCCTGGATTCATGAAGAATCGGAGCGCGGTCATCTGGAACAAGATCAAACAGGCAGCAGAGAAGGGCGCTAAGGTCGTCGTAATCAATACGCCTGAGACTAATACCAGATTCGATTTCGCAGCTAAAGTCATCGACACAGACAACAGCACGGCTTTCCTGAAGGGAATGGCCAAGGCACTCATCGAAACGGGCAAGACAAGCAATGTCAAAGGTTTCGAGGAGTTCAGCAAGTCAGTTGCGGATGCAAAGGTATGCGACGAGATCAAAGCCGTTGCTGAGATGTACGCAAAGGCAAAGAAAGCCATGTTCGTATATCAGCAGAATGTTTTATCAGAAGAAGCTGCTGAACTGATCGGCGAGATCGCTCTTCTGTCAGGACATATCGGCAAGCCAAGAGATGGAATACTCATGGTAAGACCTAAGAACAATTCTCAGGGTCTGTCAGACATGGGAATACATGCAGGAGCCGAGGCAATGGAAGGCGTTAAGGGACTGATCATCTTTGGTGAAGATCCTGCCGATGCAGATCTTTCAGGACTTGAATTCCTGATGGTTTCAGACATCTATATGACTGAGACTGCCAAGAAGGCAGATGTATTCATTCCGGGAACAGGCTTTGCAAGCACTGACGGAACATACACCAACACCGAGAGAAGACTCCAGCCTGTAACTCAGGCAATTGATGAAGAAGTAGATCTCAGCAATTGGGAAATCGCTGCAGAACTTGCCAACGTATTTGAGGACGAGTTCGGATTCATCGATGAGGAAGACATTTCTGATGAGATGGACGATGTTCTGCCGCTTTATAAGTATGCAGAGCTTGGAGAAATCCTTGGAGGAGTACTGGAGCCGTTCGAACCTGAATTCAAGGCAGCAGCAGATGCCAAGATGGTAGATGAACTCAAGTGCACAGATGCTCTGATGAACATGATGTCAGAAAGAATTCCGGCACCAGCACCATTCACAGAGTAATAAACAATAAAAAACTTTATGTAAACAAAATTTTATGTTAAACAGTTTTACCAGAAGGCCTTTTGACCTTCTGGTTTTTAAATATTATTGTTATATGCAGGTTGCATTCATCCGCATCATTGTATTTTTATGCCATTAGTTGTATCATTGAAGTCAGTTGATTAGAAAGGGGCGTAGGAAAATGAAAAGAATCAGACTGGTCTTGGTAATGCTTGCAGCAGCAATGGTCATTACTACGGCAGGAGCATATGCCTGCACAGGTGTTTATGTAGGAAAGAAAGTTAGTACCGATGGTACGACGATAATCGCCAGAAGTGAAGATCAAGGCGAAAGCGGCTACAATAAACTGTTCAAGGTGATGCCAAGAATTACTAAGGCAGGCAGATATATGGTAGATACAGGCGAAGATCAGAATGGTTTCCGCGTCCCGCTGCCTGAGACCACATATAAGTATACTTATGTTCCAGACAGTACTGCTTCTACAGCAGGTATGTTTCCTGCCTGCTGTACCAATGAATACGGTGTAGCGGTGATGGGAACAGTCAGTGCTGGACACAACAGTACCTATGACCTTTTTGATCCATATGTCGATACAGGAACGGGTCTAAGAGAAGCAATTGAGCCAGCTTTGATCGACTGCCAGTGTAAAACTGCAAGAGAGGCAGTAGTGGTATTCGGTAAATTGCTGAAGAAATACGGCTCTGAGGAAGGCAGCATTTTGATGTTTGCTGACAAAAAAGAGGCCTGGATCTTTGAAGTGTACGGCGGCCACCAGTACTGTGCCATGAGAATGCCTGAGGACAAGGTTGCGGCTTTCGGCAATCAGTTCATGATCGGAGGCATCGACTACAGCCATAGTGATGACTATTATATGTCGCCGGGCCTTATTAATGTGCTCAACAGCTGTCAGCCGGTGATGAAGGATGGCATGATAAACATTGCCATGACCATATCCAATGACTATGACCGGTCGGATTATTCCAACATGAGGACATGGATGGGACATAAGATCCTGGCAGCTTCAACAGCTGGGGACTATGACAGCAAGACATATTATCCGCTGTTCTATAAACCTGACAGCAAGGTTTCTGTTTTGGANGTAATGGATATTTACAGAAACCGTTTTCAGGGTACAAAATACGATATGTCAAAAAGCAAAAACGCCGCACTTAGGGCAATTGGGGCCAATACCCAATCTGACATACACATCGTTCAGGTATTCAGCGACATGCCTAAGGACTGCTGCGATGTGATGTGGCTTTGTCTGGGAAATGCGGAGCATTCAGTTTTTGTGCCTTATTTCAGCGGCATAACGTCTACTTATAAGGCTTATCATGTCAAGGGGGCACAATATGATTACCGCAGCGCATACTGGTCATTTAAACAGCTTGACGAAGTTGGCGAAGCTGACAACAGGGCGCTGAGCCAGACCGTAAAGGACTATTGGAAGATACAGGAATTAGGCGAAGAGAACACCATTCTCAGTCAGATGCCGCTGATCAAAAAAGCATATACTCACGGAACGTCCAATGGAAGGGCATACGTTACTGCCTTGGGAAAAAAGATGGGCGCCGAACAGTTCGGCAATGCCCACAGCCTATACAGTGCAATCGTCACCAATCAGATCATGAATCAGACGGACAAATCCGAGGATTTTTATCCTGAAACACTGCAGGTAATGGTGAAGCTGAAAGGAGCCGCAAAAATGCTTGGCTACAAGGTTGAAGTCAGCGGAGGGAGCTACACTTTGACAAAAGGGGATGTGTCATACAGTCTGGAAACCGGAGTAGGTACATATACGATCACAAAAGGCATGAATGTCTCTACAGATGTCTTTGGCAAAAAACCATATGCGTCCTCTGACAATGATATATACGTTCCGCTTGAATTTGTGAAATCATTGGAATAACTGAACTATGCAAATTTAATACAAATTACTTTTCTGTAACTCCATAACTTTTGTCTGACCATAGCAAATTCATGTTGTCTGGTCTCAACAATAATGATAAAATAATGATGCGATTTTATTCGTTATATGGAAGGAGACCAAAAGATGAGAAAAGCTAAACTTATTGTTTGCGCTGTTATTCTTACAATGGTAGCAACTACTGCGGGCGCTTTCGCCTGCACAGGAGTTTACGTCGGAAAAGACGCAAGCTCAGATGGAACTACGATCGTCGCCAGAAGCGAAGATCAGGGCTCAGGAGCATATAACAAAATGTTTAAGGTACAGCCTAGAGTCACCAAGGCTGGACGTTATTTTGTAGACACAGGCGAGGATCAGAATGGATTTAAGGTTCCGCTTCCTACGACCACCTACAAGTACACTTATGTACCTGATTCATCAGATGCAGGCGACGGCATGTATCCTGCTTCATGCACTAACGAATACGGAGTTACAGTTATCGGTACCGTATCAACAGGTGTAAAAGAAGCAT
>JGI20225J20221_1002654_pt1 | contig 12642 bp, 8 predicted proteins | sample BioMet4_FD_20221 | JGI IMG/M metagenome (IMG submission 20221) | reverse complement strand
TCGTATTTCAGTTTTGAAATAGAAAGAATGAAAAAGAAAATCAGATTAAGCAGAGCGGATCCCCCGTGGCTTAAAAATGGCCGGCTTAGCACGTTGGTTCTTTCATTAATAACCAAATTAGAACTGACTTGCAACGCCGCTACTGCCGGGTTACTAACAACAACTGTATCCTTATAGACATTGCCGACGTGGTTTAATTGGAGATTCATCGAATTCAGGCCGGGAACGCCGGGTCTGACGCTAAATGGATCGAAATGCATAAAACAACGCTCCACTACATCGCTGACTTCAGAATCATAGTCAGTGTAAGGCATCGTCCAGTGAGTGGCTTCGTAAAAATCGTACTTTCTATCCACGACATCTCTCATATTCCGCAAGGTTACCAAAAACGCAAGATAGGGAAGAGCATCAGAGGAAAAATCACTTGCTGTAATGTGAAAATCGCTGAAAGCACAACTCGGGTTCAAATAGCCGGCTTGTAGGACCATTTCACTTGTATTAATAAGATCGATGTCGTGAGGGGAGCAAGGGATAGAAAAATTCCCGTTCCCAGAGTTGTTCCCTCCGGAATTACCACCCCCTGAACTGCCACTAACTGAGCTGCCGGTGCCAGAGCTGCTATTAGGGGTGGTCGTTGAGGAAAAAAGATTGTCCGGATTCTCTGTTATCACAACGGAGTTGCATTGCGTGTTCCGAACGATTTGTATGAGGCAATTCGTGTTATTTGTCAATAAATACCATTTTTTATTTGCGCAATCCTGAAGTAATAAATCCGAAATATAATCGCAGGCCATCGACAAATAATAATCATCATAGCTGTCGATGGGGTCATCAAGAATTACGCAATCATAATCCAAGTATTTAACAAAAGCTTTCAATACAATGAGAGCCAAACGCTTGTATTCGCTTTCCGAGAAAAACTCATAGAGACTTTTCACGGGCTTACCATCCCGCGTAACGTCGATTTGGAGACCATTCTCCGAAGGGGATATAACAACCCCCGCTGGACGATGAATAAGCCGATCGAATTCCTCACAAATAAAAGGAGCAATAACAGCTTCTTTTTTCACTTTGTCGGCTTCTTGGGCGACGTTGTTCTTTTTCCCGACATACAAGACAGAAACGCCGCCTAAGGTAGGGCTGTCGGGATCGCCGGAAGGAAGCGAAAGAAGAAAATCGCGATAAGTACGAATTTCTTTGAGACAAAGGTCCTTGTAACCGACCAAAATTTGAATCTTATTCTGAGGATCAATTGAAAAATCAGCAAAATAATGATGAACGAAATCGTTTTTTTGATAGATAGCATAGACTTCAGCGGAAAAATCACGAACTTTAGAGGCGAGGTCAAGCTGGCTGGTCCCAATATAACTCGATATTTTTTCGGTTATCTTGGCAAATAGATCTTGGGATGTTGCCTGTTTGGCCCCACACATCGGGCACTCAAGAAGATTTTGGATTTTGACGATGCCGCGATATTTCTCAAAAAAGGCTTTGTCCTCATCGGAAATCTGATTTCTTTTTCCGGCTTCATCGATGAAATTTGTGGTTTCAGGTAGAATTGACAAGATCTCTTTCAATAAATCCCCATCAAGAGAGGCGTCTATAGCAAGAAGCGAGTCCTGAGATAGATTTTGAAATGTGTCACCAGTCATTTTCTTGGCTTCTTCTAGGCCAGGCAAAAGAACGTTGGCGTCAAATTTAGAAATTTTGTCTTTAAAATAAGCAAAGAAACAACTTTTTTCGGCCATTTTAGAGAAGGCAGTCGAATTCGTTTCTTTCTTCGCGATATTCTTTATCGTTTTTGTGTCGTCAATCGCTTCTTCAATTCTTCTCGCATCATAGGCGTCCTTTGCCGTTTTCCCAAAAAATAAGGACTTCTCATCCATGGCAACTAGAGAATCTATTGTCCGCCGAGTAAAAAGGCCGACGGTTAGTTTCTGCTTGGTAAGTTCTTCTTGAAGATAACCAGCAAACCTCGTTTTCCCAAAACCATTTGGCGCAAAAACCACATGATGTTCAAAATCACAGATATTTTTTGCATTTAAATCAATCATGAAATGGCCCCCACAAAAAGTTATTGTTTATAAATGATAGAACTTCCGCTTCCTGAAAGCAAAATGAGCCAAATTGGCGGCATGAGGTACATATTTTCTCCGTTTAAGAATTCGTTGCTAGTAACCTTCCCGCAAAAAAGGATTCTGCCAAACCGTCAAGAAGAGGATGCGGAGACCATCAATTTTGGCTAAAATAAAAAAGAAACTTCAGGAATGAATCTTTTCTTAAAGGTATAGAGGCAAATAGACATGGACGAACACTACAACAATATCGCCGTCTTGATAGATGCTGATAACACCCAAATTGGGATGATCAAAACTATTTTGGACGAAAGCGCAAAGCATGGGCGCATCGTGGTAAAAGAAGCTTTTGGCGACTGGAGTAATGACACCTTGAAAAACTGGGAAGCTGTCATCAAAGATGCTGGTATCCATCCCATTCAGCAATTTGCTTACACTAAGCAAAAAAACGCGACCGACATGGAACTCGTCATCAGCGCGATGGATTTGCTTGCCAGCGAGAAATACGATTTATTCGTCATCGTTTCAAGCGACAGCGATTTCACGCCCCTGGCCATCCGCCTTAAAGAAAGCGGAGCCGAAGTTTTTGGGTTCGGTGAGAAAAAGACTCCGAACCCCTTTGTCCAATCCTGCGACCATTTTTTCTATCTTGAAGATCTCGGAAACGGAGAAGCCGGGTCTGAACAAAAGACAAAAGAAGCGGAAAAGACACAAAAAGAAGACCCCAAAATCGAAGCCACCATCTCTAAACTAATTTCCTTATCGAAGAGCCATGAAAACGACGAGGGCTGGGTGGCGGGATCGGAAGCGGGCGTCTATCTTCAGCAAACTGATCCTTCTTTCTCGCTTAAAGCCTTGGGCTATTCCAAATTAAGCGACTTTATTCAAAAATACGACAAGCGATTCGAATCCGTTTTCCGGAAACAACCTGACGCAATCAATCCTTTGTTCTATTTTCGTGCAAAAACAGTCAAATAGGAAAAAAGGCAAGTTTTACCGAAATGTCGGGGCCTAGACGACCTATTCGCCCCACATCGCGGAGGAATCGGCTTGGATCCACGACGGCGATAGAAGCTACGCGAAGGGCTTACCGGGCAAAAAACACCCAGATGGTGTCAAAATGACCTCCACAATTACATCAAAAGGCTTATGAGGACCATGGGGCTGTTCGAGGAAGTACGTCGGGGAATGGATGGATCTAAATCTATTTCACCCTGAACGGCCGAGAGGGCAAAATGGACAAGGTCAAAACTTTCGTCAAGAGGGAGATTCGACTGCAGAAAAGAGCCAGATGCCAAAACGAGACGAAGAATAATTGCATGAACGCTCATTTGTCATTCCCCGTGCGCAAACCGGGATCTAAAACTAAAAAGGGCGCATCCTCTTGGGGAATAGATACCAGTCTCAACAAGACTAGTAACTTTAAAATTCATTTTCTTGGTTAGGGCCTCTCGCACAGTTTGGATAATATCTTTTTTATAGAATCAAAGAGCAACCCAAAAGCGGAGTAATCCGAGATGCCCGTGGCTATAGTGCCCCGTTCAATTGCATGCGCAAATTCGGTCTTCGATAAAGCATATTCCCCATTGCCGTTTTGGTCCGTAACCTTGTTTCCCGAAGAAGAAATAATGGTGATTCCGCTCGTTTTGATTGCAGAGCGGCAAAGAACGTTCGGATCCGTAATCAATAAACCTGAATAATCATTAAATTCTTTAGCAAAAAAGAGTCTTTGTTTGCCAATATGAGCCAACGTAATTTCATCTTTAAAAAGATGCTCAATACTTACAAAGGAATCATCGTTTTTTCGCCACTCCGGAACAGGCAAGGCCAGCGCAAAAACATTATCAGAAAATTGATGAAATTCTTCTTCTGCAAGCCTGGATAAAATAGATGCTTTTTTAGTGCCACAGCAAACGTCGCGGTCGAATAAACCTATCAATTTATCGGGGAATTCTTTATGTTTTATAAAGATGTTCATAATATCTTCGATATTCGCAAATCCGTTACAAGACAAAACGAGAAGCGGAAGCGACAACCCCAACACAGACATCGCGTGTTCTAGAAGAATTTGATCACTTTCTCCTTCTACGAGCAAAATAACGCGATCCTTTTGTTCTTTAATGCTTTCAATTTGCTTTTTTAAAGTAGCCGCTTCAGCTATCGCTCTTCCCGTGTCCTTTTGGAAAATGGCAACTGCTTGATCAAACTGGGAAAAGTCCATTACATTTGTCAAATTTGTTCCAGAAGGAAGATTGATGAAAGTGGCTTCTTCTCTTAGTTTGCTAGAAAGAGAATCAAGCACAAATGGAGAATTTGTTGATAAAACAAATTGGATGTTGGGGAACAAATCGATCAATTGAGGCAAGGTGTTAAATATGTGATTTATATTTAAGCCTAGTTCAATCTCGTCAATAATCGCGACCCCACTAACGCTTTTGAAGAAAAAATCCTGTGAGGATCCCGCTAAATGTTCCCATTTTTCAAGCAGCGAAGCTCCTAGGCAAAATAAATTTAACTCTCCATTTGAAAGTTGAGAAATATCTGAAATATCACACTTGTCAGTATGAACACCAATTGTTTTTCTGAAACGGGTTGGCAAACTGCTAAATTTGGCTCCAGGAATAATCAGATTTAGCAAAGCGGATAAACAGGACTGTATTCGTGTCTGCCGGTATTGAAAAAAGCCATTTTTATCGATATCGTTTACCAAGATTTTTTCCAAGAAAACATCAACAATCCACGGATAAAGTTCAGCTAGAATATCGTTTGCTACTATTTTGTCCGAGAAGGACCCAGCAAATGAAGGACAGCCATATTCCGTACCCTGAAAATATTGGGTGCGATTCAACCAAAACGGTTCGAAAAAACGGCCAGAAGGAAAATCCACAACTAGGAACTGGGAAATAAGGCTTTCTGAAATATCACCGCTGATACTTCTTCTCAATTTGCCTTCAGAGAGAATAACGCGGCCAGAAGGAGCTCCTCCTTCAATTTGAGAAAAATCAGGATCATCATTTAAAAAATTGAAATCCGAATAAACAAATTTATTCCCTTGATGCTGATATTCGATTCGAACCTGAGAAAAAGAATTACCTTTTGCAACATAGTTATTTGAAGATATTTTAAACAATTTCCCCTCGTGAACATCTGGGATGTTGGGGGTCGCCGTTCTCCTCATTTCAATAAGCGAATCTGCAATGGAAGAGAGCAAAAGCGTTTTACCAGATCCGTTCTCGCCGACAAAAACAAGGCAGTGTCCGTGGCTGGCGTCAAGATCGACATCGACATGGTCCATCGGCCCGTAATGATTTACTAAAATCCTTGATATATTCAAAGCATCCCCCCTTGCCGTCAAAAAGCCAAAAACAAAACTATTTTTTAGGTCTTATAGACCATGAAAGGGGAACCAAATAATCGCCCTCTCCCTTGTCCCACCACCGCTCAATGACGGCATTTTGAAATTCGGAGGCCGCAAGATCGGCATGGTCAACTGCAATAACTTGAAGTTTCCCGCNNNNTTTATTTCGAGCAACTCTCGAAATAATAAAATCATAAAGACGTTTAACTTGCTCATTCTCCCTTATCGCCTCTTCCATCTGTTCAGGGGGATAAAACGCCTTTGATAACTGGTCAAGAAAAAGAAAACTGGGAACAGGCCTTTGGTGCGTAACGAAAAAGTCTTGGAAAGCGAAGGACACAATCAAATGGCAGCCAACCCAATTTTCGCCGCTTCCAATTTGGGGAAGCGGAATAGACCGATCCGCATCAGCGACCAATGTCACTTTCCGAAAATCATAGCGGAAGGGGGAACCAGAATGCTCTAAGGTAAGTTCTTTGGACCATTCCGTTAATGAATTTGAAATTATGTCAAGGGCGTAATCAGCCTTGCTTTTCACGTCATCTTCATCAAGTTGTTTTTTGATCTCTTCAATTTGACGATTTATTTCTTCAATTTCCAAAGCTTCAGAACCATCGGATTTATCATCAACGCTTTCAAGCCAAAGCTTTATTTTTCCTATAACGACGGCTTGGTTGATAAGAAAATCATGTTGTTTTTTAATGGCTTCGTTCTGGCTTTTCAAAGCAAGCATTTGAGTTTTTAATGATTTTGCTTCCTCAATGATCGTTTGCCTTTTATTGGTTGTCTCAGCGAGAAAAGCCTCGATTTTTGGCTTGTACGAATCGGCGTTGTCCAAATCATTTGTTAGTGCATTTAGCGCGGTTTTAATTTCTTCTTGAACATTCGCTTTAGCCGGGTCGATTGTTTGATGGCAGAATGGGCAAACGTCCCCTGCGGAAACAAGGTTCTCATAAAGCCCAATCGAAGCAAGCCGGTTTTTCTGATGCCCTACTTCTGAAGAATAATCTCCAAACAAACTGAGATACTCCTGAGCTTCCTTGATTTGGCTTCCTAACAAAGAAATTTGTTCCAAGTCTGCTGAGTATCTATCCCCTAAATTATCAAGCTCATTTGATTCGGGGACCTGGTTACTCGGGGCATCGCAAGCATTGCTGATCGGCAACAAAAGCGCTTGCACTCCCTGTAAGTCATCCTTCTCCAAGACACAGTCTTTATTTAAAAGACCAACATTTTTCGCTTCCGCCACTAAGGAGGATCCTCGAATAAAGCCCTCCCCTTTTAAGGCGTTTTTTTCATCAATAGTTGCTTGTAAGGTTCTCATCTTCTTTTCCAATGCGCTTTTTTGGTTTTCTAGTGATACGTTCTTTTCATTAATCGCACCAAGGAAATAAGGCATTGTCATTTTGATAGTCTGTGGAATATAGGGATCTGTTTGGTGATGAAAAAGATGGTCTTTTGAATCGATGTCTGTTTGGCCCTGAATGCAATAATAAAGAGCGTGTCGAATTGACAAAAAGACTTTGTTATCCTTTTGGGATTCAAAGGGGACAAAATCGGCTTCTCCAATTCCAATTTCGTCGGATAATATTTTTTCGACGTCATCACTTGTTGCTGGAGTCGTCTCGGCCGCGAGATCGACGGGGATTTTTTCTGATCCAATCAAAACGCGACATTGATTTGTTGAAGAATGCCCGAAGGGTGGATTTTCCCTTGCAACAAAAAGAAAATGGCCATTATGAACGAGCTGAAGAGCGTACCACTTCACATGCTCGCGAATAAAACCCTCGGCTATAGGGCAGTCCTCTCCGCCAAAACAATAATCGATAATATCCCCTATGGCCGTTTTTCCTGTTTTCGAACAACCAGTAATAATATTCACTTCGCCTAAGCGGAAGGACAAGATACGACGTTCATTTTGATATCCATACAAAACAAGTGCAGATATTTGCATTATGGTTTAATCCTCCACAAAAGATAAACTTCTTTTGGATTGCTTTTGGCAAACCAGCGCCCAACAAGTCTGGCCGCTTCATAACAAGATTCAATTTCTTGATCTTGAGCAAGATAATTATTAACTAGGCTCTTTGTCGGAAAATTCATACAAGTAAAACGATCCTGCGCAAGCTGGAGAAGGCCGCGTTGCAAAGAGAACTCAATCGCCTGACTTCCAATGTCAATCAAACTGTGGCAGTGACGCGGAAATGAAACCAAAACATCTTGATGACCATACACCCAACTGATCATGTTTTCCCGAGTCGGAAGGCGATCTCGAATACTGGGGTCGAAAACAATTGGCAGAATTAGATAAACAAGGGAAATGGGCATACCTTCCGACCTTTTCATTTCGTATTCGTGAACCGATGCAGAAAGGATCAGCGAGCAAAAAGAAGGATTGAAAAGCTGAAAAAGGATTTGAGTCATCCCAGCGTTTCGATTCTCAGAGGCAAAATTGTTATTTCCCATCGGCCTTCTCCAGCAAATCACATAATCTGTTCATAAAATCAACGTGCCACCCGACTTTCAAATCCCCCGAAAGCATGTAGTAAATTCCCCTCATAACAAAGTGATCATCAACTTCCGAGCGGATGCGTAAGTCCAGTTTTTCTATTTCATCAAGTAATTCTCGGCCCTCTTTTTGTTTCTCCAGCTCGGAACAATTGCTATTTTCTCCGGCAAGAGATTCATCCATCTGTATAAAACGAACAGACCACTCATCAATTAATTTTTGTTGATATTTTGTCAGTTCGTCTGAGCCAACGTCTTGGTTACGGGACCATCGGCTAATTTGAACATAAGCATGATAAAAATCCTGTAAACAATTGCGAACATGAGTATCGCTTGCAGCAATGAGCTTTAACTGCTTCAATAAAATAATCCTTTCTGGTGAGATTTTTTCTTTCTCTTCGTTTGTCGGATTCAAAGTATCAAGAACGTCAATCGGCAAAGACGCTGGTGTGTAGGAACGCATAATAAAAGAGACTTGTTTTTGAAGAGCCAGCCCACTGATAAATGGCCCATCATCTGAGGTAAGTTTTTCTATCACCATCGAAAACCACCACCCAATTAGGGCGTAATAAATATCGTCTTGATGATTGGAAGGGACGAAAAAGACTATTTCTTTGATAATTGCCTCTTTTAAGCCGGCCGCCGCCACACAAGCATCTAGGATAAAGAGGTTGTTAATTAGGGCTGTTTTCTCTTCCACGGACAAGGAAGCAAAATTGGCACAATAATTATTAATTGACGAAACTGTGCATTTTTCGCAAATCTGATTCAATTTTTGTAAAGCGACAGATGGGTCGCGATCAGCGCCCCGCTTTAGTAAAAACGCGATAGTGTCTTTTTTCGCTACCGTTGTTGTCATGAGAACAAACGAGGAAGTTAATGAAAGCTTCTTAGATTTGATTGAATCTACCCAAGAATTAATTGAACGCCATAAATCAACGCTTCGGTCAGACAAATCTCCTCCCCGCAAAACATGATGTTTGGTTTGTATTGCCTCGAGGGCGGAGCAATCTCCTTGAAAAACAATGTCATCAAAATGCTCAATTGCAATTTGGCCTTGGACGTCTCTCTTTTGCATCAAAATTAACAGGCCAGTTAAGGCTTGGTACAAATAGCCCGTCATTGGTCCCCACGCATCATGAGAAGGCACGTTAACAGCATCGCTAAAATCTGTCACAAAACCCTCCTCAAAAAAAGAAATAAGAAAAAAACGAACTTTTTATTATTGTAGCTTTATCAAGATTTTTTGTAAAGAAACACAAACATCATAGTAATTAAAACTTAAATTATTTTCGCCTAAATCTTTTCGAAGAGTTGCCCCAAAGAATGTCAATATAAAAGACCTGAATGGGAAACGTTCCGAGGAAATTGTCAAAAAGTGATTAGAAGCAAAATTTTAAGAAGCCAGGCTAGCAGAAACGTCAACACAGGCCGAGAATCCGTAGAGGAAGTTCGCCATCAAAACGAAAGGAGTTCAGAAACACGCTGCCCCATGGCGATAGAAAAGGCATCGGTGAAGCGGGCGTTCCCCCACCGCCCCTGTTATCCCCCTTACGAGCGAACCGATGCCTTTTTTATCCTTGGTGAGGAAGTCCTGCCTCTTATCTCCCGGCCTGCGAGCCCCTGGCCTTATCTTGTTAGAAGAGGGAGGAGCCTGAGGGATCCGTCCCGATAGAAATCATCCGCTCAAGCCGTTAACATCGTTTGTCTATCCCTTGAAAAGGGCGGAGATGACAGGATATTCATTAATGATCACCGGAGCAGGATTAACGTATCCATTAGACGAGAAGACCGCCACCTCTTGCGAGGATTTCTCTTTTGGGGGCGGAGTCACCTACATACCCTACGCCAAGAAGGATGTTTTTCTCTCTTGTCTTTAGCGAGCGTCCCCTTTGCGGCGGGTTCCTTATCCGTTGATGGCGTCTCTCGGTGAGCAGGGCCCCGCTAAAACCTAGGGTGCCCCTCACCTATCCCCCAGCCCGCGAGCCCGCGCCTGTTTGCATTAAAGAACTTTAGGCGATCTTGACCCGCCAGAGATAGGGGTCCTTGAGATCCCCTCTTTGGATGCCGCCCATCGTGTCGAAAAGCCACTGGGATATCGGGCCGGTCCTGCCATCGCCTATCTCTAGCCTTTCGCCTTCGTAGCCAAAGGAGTCGATCGGGGAGATGACCGCCGCGGTCCCGGTGCCGAAGGACTCGAGGAGCTCGCCTTTCCTGAGCCTCGAGATCATCTCGCCCACCGCCAAAGGCCGCACGTTCACGTTGTAGCCCTTATCTTTAAGGAGGGTGATGCACGAATCCCTTGTCACCCCCGGGAGAACCGATCCGAGGCAGGGCGAAGTGACGATCTCGTCCTTGAAGGCGAAGAAAACGTTCATGGTCCCCACCTCCTCGATGTATCTCCGATGGACACCATCCAGCCACAATACCTGATCGAAGCCTTCTTTCTTCGCTTCGTTCTGGGCCAGGATGCTCCCGGCGTAGTTCCCGCCGCACTTAATGCCGCCTGTTCCGCCAAGGACCGCCCGGACGTAATTTTCCTCGATCTTGATCGAAACCGGCGAAAGACCCTTGTCGTAGTAGTTGTCGACCGGGGAAAGGATAATCGCGAAAGTATACTTCTTAGAGGGGTGGACCCCCACCGCCGCTTCTGTCGCATAGCAAAACGGACGGATATAAAGCGAAGATCCTTCCTTCGTTGGAATCCAATCCCGGTCCAGAAGAATCAGCTCTTTTACGGCTTGGATGAAATCCTCGACCGGGATGAGGGGCATGCAAAGCCGCTCATTGGAGCGCTGGAGCCGCTTGGCGTTCATCTCCGGGCGGAAAAGGAAGATCTCCCCCTTGCCGTTTTTGTAAGCCTTGAGGCCCTCGAACGTCTCCTGGGCGTAATGGAGGACCATCGTGGCCGGATCGATCGAAATCGGGGCGTAAGGAACGATCCTAGGCTCCCTCCACTCCCCCTCCGAGTAGTCCATGAGGAACATGTGATCGGTGAAGATCTTGCCGAAATGGAGCGGATCGCCCTTCTTAGGCTTCTCTTTCTTCGCTCCGCCCTGAACGACTTTGATCTTGAGCATGGGATGACCCCCTTATTCGATAAAGAAGTATACGCCGATAAAAAGCGCTTTCTCCTTTTTAGTTTTGCTTCTTTTTTAACGCGGCGCCCCGACGCTTTGAGGGGCAAGGACGATCGCCCAATGAGGAAACGGGGCCTTCAAACAATCCCATGGTCGAGAAAGCTTTTCGAACCGATCGGAAAGGAAAAACGAGATAGGTGAGCCGGAAGGCCTGATGGATTTTCACCAGCCCCTCTAAAGCATAAAATTGTTTTTTGGACAGCGCGATTCTTTTCCTTGAGGGAGCTTCTTCCGCTTTTTGCTGTTATAATAGCAGCAGTCTTTTTCATATAGGGAGGCCCAAGAATGTTTGGCAACTGGGATGATCGCTCTTTAGTCGACGCCATCAAGGTCCGGGATACCGGTAACTTCAACTGGTCGACCATTTTCTTTCTGGCGGTGGTGGTTTTCATCTATTGGGATCTCATCCACAAGAAGGAATGGAAGATGGTTTCGGCCGGCATTTCCTTATATTCCGTCCATTGGCTTTGTGAGATCTGCAACGCCCTGATCGCCAAGATCTGGGGCTATCCTCTTTGGGCGGTCACCAACGATTCGACTTCCTATATTCTTCTCATCGGAGTCTCGGTGGAATTATCCTTCATGTTCTCCATCGCCGGCATGGTGGCTTGGCGGATGCTTCCCGAGGACCGCAGCAAGAAGATCTTGGGACTGCCCTGCAAATGGTTCGTCGTCATTTCGATGAGCGTCCTCTTCTCCCTCATCGAGATCTTCCTCCACTCGACGGGCAAGTTCATCTGGGTCTACCCATGGTGGGGCGCCTTGTTGGTGTGCGTGACCGTTTACGTGCCCTTCTTCATCGCGGCGGTCTTCGTTCCCGACCGTTCCCCCAAATTCCAGAAAATCTTCCTTTCGTCCTTGGTGGGGCTGAACGTCCTTCTATTGGCCGTTTTGGTTCCTCTCGGCATCATCTGAAAACGCGCTTTTGGCAAGTCGCTCCTTTAAGCGATTTTTCGCCTGAATAAGGCCACTTCGGGGTAGGCAAGAATACCCTTGGGCGTCCCGCTTTGAGGCGGTGGCCTTAACCCTCTCGCCCCTGAGGGCTTGAAAGGCTCTCCTTTCGCCTTTTCTCCTTGACGAAGATCGCTTGGCCTCTTGAGCTAAATCATGCCGGGAATGGCCTTTTGGGGCTTGCTCCCAACATCGGCCCTCGGCAGGGTTTCCCGCGTTTTTTGATCAGACGCCATGATTTCCTCAAGCGGGCCGATAAAGGCGAAAGAGACAGTCTGAGGCGAGAAGGCGAAACGACCCTCCGATGAACCGCGAGCTTCTTCGACAACCGCAAATCGGCGCGGATCAGGTTTCGAATCCGCGGGTGATAAGGGATGGGGAGGGTTCCCCTTTGGCCCTTTTTTTGGAAACCCCGATTCGGCGAGAAGCAGGAGGAGCGTTAGCCGAAGAAGAAAAGCCATCTTTTTTCGAAGGAGTAATGGCTTTGGGGCTTGAAGAAGAAAGCGAAATAAGCGAAAGGGATCCAATAGGTCAGGAAAGCGCAACCGGCGAGGAAGAGGATGACGAGCCCCTCGAGGGCGAAGCCGGAAAGATACTGCATCGCCACATT
>JGI20225J20221_1002074_pt1 | contig 12645 bp, 13 predicted proteins | sample BioMet4_FD_20221 | JGI IMG/M metagenome (IMG submission 20221) | reverse complement strand
CAGAAGCTTTGCCATCCGCAGTATTGTATATGATTATATTTTTATTCTCGTTTTTCATGCTTAACTCTCCAAAATAGGTTTAAGAATCTCAGGCCTTGGCATGGCAAGCGGTTTTATGCGGTTGCGCACTTCGCTATCGGTCTACTTCGCTCTTATTTGCTGGTATCGGTTTACAGCAAAGGAACCACGCACCAGCCCCAGCGGAGTAGCTCCGCCACACCTTACCCCAAATGTAGTAAAAAGCGGAATACAAAATTAGGAACTGGGACAATGAGACAATGTGCCAATGAGACAATGTGCCAATGAGGCAATGTGCCAATGTGCCAATTTGAGAATCCGGCAGTAGCCGGACAAGTTTTGGAAATGAGACAATTTGAAAATTGAAAAATGTATCAGTTAGCCAATTAGCCAGTGTGCCAATGAGACAATGGAGGAGGGAGGTGGTTTGTGCTATTGCTGCTTAGTTGTTAGTTTTATTGGTTGGTAGTGGCTTGGGGAGGAGGGAGGAGGGAGGAGGGAGGAGGCGATTGGTTGAGCGAACAGCATATCCACCATCGTTGCATTTTAAGGCTAGGGCAGTGGAACCAAAAATAATAAAACTATCGTTTGACGATTTATAAAAAATGTTACTTTTGATGTAAAGGATGACTTTGATAGGTCTTAAAACGGGTTAGCAAATATCAAGAGAAACCACACATAACTTAACGCGCATGAAAAAAGAAGATGTAGAGCTCATCATTCTGAAAGTATCTGCTGATGGACAGATGCTATCCATATGAAGATTTATAGAAACGGAACAACTTGTCGTTACGGTGTTGGCGGATTGCCAAAATTAGGAATAGGACTGATGACCTTCGTTGACGATTCAAGGTATTTTGACCCTTTGATTGCAAAAGTCCCTCAAGAGATTCTTGACCAACCAATTAATAAAGAAGAGCCTCAAACGCCCAATGGATATCTTGAATATGTGCTTGCCTTTTATGGCGACTCAAAAAATGGAGATACTGGAGAAGGAGCTGATTGGAATCAATCTACAGGAATAAGAATTAAGCTCGATCAACAATCGAACTTTAATCATCCTATTATGGGATTGCTAGATGGATTGACAATGGAAGCAGCAGAGCTGACCAATGAATTGTACTTTGATGTAATTATGCTTGCAAAATGGAAAGCAAAAAGTTCGACTCTTCCCGATCAGACAATCATTACCCAACCTAAAACGGAAAAGGAAATTGATGGAGATTATGAGAATTATATACATCAAATGATTGGAAGTGCTCGTAAATGGGACATGAATCAATACATTAAAAATAAGACTTACGAGATTGAAGGCAATAAAACAATTTCAAAGATTGATATCGATAACAATAGTTTTGGAATTAGTTTTATACCTGTTGAAAATGAATCATTTAAAAACATTTCGATTAATACTCAGCTGGATGAGAATATATCCAAACAGAAAAAACCTTGGTGGAAATTCTTATAATAACATTTGCTAACACATTGTATAGTGCTTGAGGGGTTTTGATGTTTTCGAGCGTTATCTTCTCTGAGTTTCTTTCAGGCGGGTGTGGCTAGTATAAAAGTCAGTGTGAACTGACAGGAAAGCAGCTCGCAACCCCCAACGATTTCATACCGCAAAACGTTGTGGCTAATAACATGAAAGATGAAAATCATTAGACAAGTATCACTACTACTATTAATTTCACTTATTGTTGCGGAAATCGATGCTCAGCAGCGATATAAACTTGACACAATTCTAGTCCAAGAGTTCTTGGAGTGGAAATTTAACAGCATGTATCACGGGAATGGGAATATTTGCAATAATACATTACCTGTTGGGAGTGATTTTTTTGATTGCACACCAACAGAATACTACAATGGGAAACCTACAATTCCACCTGTAACAAAAGGAATAGCGTGTAGATATTTGAACAGCAAGGATCTAATGTATATGAAGGGACAAATAAATGCCACAAAAAATGTGCGCCTTGATTCGTTCGAATATCTAAAGAGCAACTTTAAACTAATTAACTGTGATAGTATTACTACACGAATAGTAACTCATCAATTTTCAATTCCACTCTTTTCGATAGATAAAAAAACAGCATTACTCGTTTATTCTGATGAAACAAGCAACAGTGCTGGCGAGTCGTATCACATAGAATTATATAAGAAGGATGACCAAAATAAATGGCGCTTTTTTGTAGAATTATTTAGATCAGAAAGTGATTAAGAAATTGCTGGCTATGAACTTCCGCATGGTGCATACACTCGTAGTTGGTTGTGGCTTGTAGCATCGATCCATTGCCATCGGGCCAAAAAAATAGCACCACCGTATAACGATTCGTAAAAAAAGTTACTTTTGATATAAAGGATGACGCCCATCAGACCTATACAACCCAAAATGGGTGTGTAAGGATGATTTTGTTAGGCCTATAAACAAGTTAGGGCACATATTTATAGCTGACTGATACTAATATTTAAATTTTAAAATATGGAACAAAAATATACTGATAAGAAACAGAATGTAAAAAATGACACAAGCATTTCAACATTATATAATCCAATATTTATTTTGTTAATTGGGTCTGTTTTTGCAGTATATGCTGGAGCAATTTTATTTGCATTGAATTTTTATCGATTAGACAAAAAGAAATTAGCATGGATTATTGTTCCTGTTTCAATGATATTTTCTGCTTTAGAACAATTAGCATTAAATTATTATGGAATAATAACCACTCCCATGACTTTCCCTATAAACTTATTGGGAATATTTTTACTCAAAAAGTTTTTCTGGGACACCACTGTTTCATCAGACTTGAATTATAAAAGTAGAAATATTTGGATTCCATTGATAATTGCTCTTATTATTTGGGGACCTTGGTTTTACAATATATTTACTAAATATGTATTATAGAAGCCTTATTTATAAACAGATAAAGCAAGTATCGTTGATAGGTTTTAAATTTCAATCATAGAAGATAATACGCGCCATAATATTACACCAGAAAAAATGCGGGGTTCAGTGGTTTTTTGACATTTTTAATTATCGTTAAACTTTACAACGGCGGATAGGAACGCTGGGCGGAAACCCCGCACTTTTTCTATGCAAAGACCGTCGTTAGCTGTGATTTGGGCCAGAAGGATAACCCCACTTAGGCGGGGTTCTTTTTTGGGGGAAGTGGAAAAAGGTTTACTATTGGTTGCTGCAGCAATGCGCTTGGAACAGATGGCTGGCACAGCATGATCGGCCTGCCTGACAGTTCCGCGCCAGTGGGGGGATCGACTTGCTTGGCCCNTTCGTTCACCGGCCACACCTTTGACTTNAGAGGCAGTTGCTAAGATACGGTTTCCATCCGTATTGCCGCCTAACCACCTGTTATGCTATCTGCTCNTATGAAACTGTGCTCTTGACCATGCTCCGGGTTGCGCCTATCCATCCATATAGNGGAATAACAACTATAAGTGACCATAACAACAACTACCTCTTTTGTTCCGGTTACCTTTTACTTATAGCCCTTTTGCTGGATAGGAGCATAAAGGCTATCCATTCCAAGCCGATATCAAAATAGGGTATGCAGCAAAATTAACTGGTAAGGGTGAGGCGAAGAGAAAAAAAAAAGGTAAGTTTGGTATGGTAAAAAAAGGGAGTATAGCAGCAATTTGCTCGAAGATCAATAATTAATCTGCCTAAAGCTTGCAAGCAGTAGGAATTAAGGTTTGCCTAAGGTAGAAAAAACAACTATAGCTGTTTTTATACACTCGTTATAGCTCATTTTAAAACACTTCACAGCAATTGGTTATATATAATTTACACATTAGTGATTTGATGAAATTCAATAAAAAATGAAAATAATAAGATTTTGTGCTTTAGCATTATTCATCGTTGTATTTCATTTGACTTCTTTATCTCAAACAGATAAAGGAATGGAAAATATATACGACCAGTTAAAAGTTGACAAAAATAAAATTGCAAAAGAATTTGTCACTTATAAAATCTTACCGAATGACACTAATTCAATGATATATGTGATACCTGTTAAAACTGAAGAAGAAGAAGGTTGGTGGTCTGCAGATATTCATTTATTAAAATTATCAACTAATTCAGGGAAAATAATAACATATTCAATTTTCGAGAATGCGATTCAATGTGATGCTATAAAACTTTATAAAATATGGATTGATTCTGCACCTTATGATATAAAAAGCAATAAACGTGCATTTGGCATTAGATTAGATTACACAAACAATTCTCGTGCTGCTGGATTTGATGGGGAGACACTTCTATTGGTTGAAGAGAAAAATGGTGTTTTTCTTAATGTCTTGAAATTAGACGTTTCAAAAAATGTGGCTTATGGTGGTGGCGATTGTGAAAATACAGAAATGTATAAACAGAGGAGTATTTTAGTCATAGACAAAATGAATTCTAATAAGGGCTATAATAACATAATTGAAAAGGTTCACTTTGAACACTTTTACTTGAATAAAGACTGTGAAGATGGGAAAAAGGAAAAAAAGAATTTTGAAAATGTTTTCCAATACAATGACAGTTTATACATCTGTAATGGACAAAGAAAAGATGGATGGTAAAAAAACGAGCTATAACAAACGCTATATTTCATTGCCGTTTCCGTTCTGACAACAAAGCACTTAGCCAGCAATAACGGCGGTGCAGCACGACAGGAAAGCAGCCCGCAGTCGGCAACGCAAACATAGCGCAACCGTAATTGGTAGTGGCTTGAAGCAGATGGAGAACCCCGCCTAGGCAGTGTTCTTTTTTGGGGGGAATGGATAAAGGTTTACTGTTGGTTGCTGAAGCAATGTGCTTTTACCAAGTTTGGCTTATGGGCCACAGGCCCATGCTACCGCTTTGCTATTTATGGTAGGCAGCGGTAGTTACCTCTTTTAGGCTAGTTGTTATGGTTTTTGTGTATTGCGCTGGCAGGTGGGCACGGACGAGGACGTCCGCGCCAGCGGGAGAAGGTTGTCCCGGCGAGTGAGACGTTTATTATTAATATGTCTTTTCCTCCTTAACCCACTTCCCATTAATAAGTTTGCTTTTTATTATGGTAACTGTATTGTTTGTATCATTTCTATCACTTTCTTCTGTTGCAATCTTTTTAAACTTTCCATTAATTAATTGATATGTTACAGTATTATATATTTGAGCACCCATTCGCCAACCGGAAGTTATTGTTTTATTTTTAGCATTAACACTCCAAATATTAAGACTTGACAAGAATTTATCCTTTATATATTTACTTGATTTTGCATCGTATAGCCAAATTGTCTGAGCTCTGTTGTTTGCACCAGCTTCTTCGTCGTTAAAAATGTAGATGTCATTATAGTCATCAAAATTATAATCATCATAATCATATGTTTTTGGGGTTCCAAAGTATATTTTTGAATTACTAGAAGTTGCCATATACATGTATTTCAAATCTTTGCAGAAGTAAGATAATTTGCTTATGTCTTTTTTATCGCGTTCATATATTGAATCTATAATATAATCATAGGAAGAATTTTGGTAAATGTGATAACATAAGTATTTAAAAATTAAATTATATTCTTTGTCGAGTTGAAGGTCAAGCGTATCGTATAGGTATATAGGAAATTTTCTAATAGTATCACTTGAAATAAAAAATCCTTTATCTAGATCCTTTTTGTTCATTTTTAGGTGGACCTTAACTCTGTCATTGAATCTATATATATCTAAACCTAATGAATCATGAAGATGAAATGAACCATAATTTAATTTATATGCTATTCTTTTTGTTGGTGAATCCATATCGACTGACTCTACAGTATCAATCACACCATTAACACCAAACTTAACATACATAAGAATGTTTGCAGTAGGCGACTGTTGATCCATTGATATAGGCTTATAAGAAAAAGTAAAGATTGAATATAAGTGTCCATCTATGAATTCATTACAAGTATTTTCGAATGAATATCTAAATTTATTACTTAAATACTTAGAAATGGGCAAAACATATTTGATTGTGCTATCCTCTGAAACTAACGCATAATTAGTACTACCAGAATCTATAATGCTTTGTTCATGAAGTTCTAAATTAAGTCTATTGCTATTTAATAAACTAATCCATTCACCCGTAAATCCTAATAATTTGGACCAACTTTTCATTGAACTATCATACTCTGCTTTGAAAGAATATGCTTTTAAAATTGCTGTTCTTGAGGAATCTTTGTTCAGTTCGTATATAAGGAGGCTATCTCCCTTGAAAAATCCAGTTTTGCTATTATTGTAGAAAAATCCCGTGATCTCAATTTTTTTGCCATACTTATTATAGCTATAATATCCATTGACTAATGTATCATTTATTACTTGTATCTGTATATTGATTTCGCTTTTCCCAATATTTCCATAATAGCTCTTGCACAAATTTCCACTATGATAAACTTCAAAACTATTTTGGCTAAAACCATAAGTTGAATATAGTGTAATTATTAACAATAGAAGATTTCTCATAGGTCTTGTGTTTAAAATTGCCGCAGCTTATTTATATGTGTAACCTAGCCACACCTTACCCCAAATGTAGTAAAAAGCAGCATATAAAATTAGGCGCGGAGTTTACAGTATGGGCCACAGGCCCATGCTACCGCTTTGCGATTTATGGCAGGCAGCGGTAGTTACCTCTTTTAGGCTAGTTGTTATGGTTTTTATGTATTGCACTGGTAGGTGGGCACGGACGAGGACGTCCGCGCAAGTGGAAAAATGGGGCAACTACAGAGCAAATACGTTTTATTTTCTTGTCGATATAAATATTCCTAATGCAATTAAACTCATGTATAATATTTTGATCTTGTCAATCTTAAAGTCTGTAAAAAATGAAAGCAGAAACAATCCAACCAGAATAAAGATAAAAATCTTAGCCCCATATCTTAAGAATTTTGACTCTCTCAGGAAAATTTGTTTTGTTTGAATTGGAATCTTAAGATTGTCAAAGGAATTGTTGAATAATGCCTCCTTAAATACTACAAAATTTGGGTTCTTATCTAGGAACGCTAAAGCATGAAAGTAATAGGTTTTACTATTTTTCATTTTTATTATTATACCATCAATAAGAAAGCTTTTCCCAATTCTGCATGACTCAATTTGGTCAATCTTTATATGAATAGAATTGTCAATAGATATTGTATTGTCATTAATTTCAACATTTCTTTTCTTAGAATTTAAAATAGAAGAAATGATCAATGAACCTAATATTATTGGGACCCCCATAATTACAAAAACACCTTCATTCAAAACAACTTTCAGTATTGATATCATCCATATAAATAAACCAGCTGCCAGAATTATAGATGTGACTATTGTTCTCCAAGTATTTATCAATCTAATCTCATAAGACATAAGTGCTGTTTTAAAATTTTCGCCAACTCGTTTATATGTGCCACCACACCTTACCCCAAATGTAGTAAAAAGCGACATACAAAATTCGGAGCGGAGTTTACAGTATGGGCCACAGGCCCATGCTGCCGCTTTGCTATTTATGGTAGGCAGCGGTAGTTATCTCTTTTAGGCTTGGTGCAAAGGTTTATGTGTATTGCACTGGTGGGTAAGCACGAACGAGAACGTCCGCGCCAGCGGGTGAGGAAGGCTGCTAGATTAGCAGCTGTGTTTTTATTTATTTCAACTCATCAACAATTTCTTTTGCAATTTCAGGGGAGAGTTTGCTCCAATTACCTGATCTGTCAAAGCCTATTACTGGGTATTTCCCTTTTTTCCCTTTGAAAATCTTAGCAGTTTTTTTCATAGTAGTGAAAGTAAAATCATTAAAAGTTTGTGTTCCTATACAAACAATTGTTTTTGGCTTAACGAGTTCAACGAGATCTTCAATGCTTCTAATAAAATATCTTTGAACATCCCATTTCCTAATTAACTTTGATTTCCCAAAGAGAGATTTTAGACTGGGCTCTTTTGATAATGACTTGAAAATATGGTCCAAGTCTTTAATGTCTTTTGTTGAAATTGGATAAAGATTTGTGAACATTATATTCTGCCCAAAATATTCATACCAAAAGGGTTCTTGATTTTTTTCTATTCCTTTATCAGGAAATTTTAACTCTGAAACTTTATATAGTATCTCAATCATATTGAAAACGAACGAATTATTTGTTTTTTCTGATTTTTCATACCATTTGTAGGCATGCCACTTTCTTTTGATAAAACATCCTTTTGCATTTCCATCCTTGTACCAATCAAGATCTGTTCTAATTTTAGGATCAAAGAGCCGCACTGGAGCTTCATTTATGCCTCTGTTTTTGCTTTCACGAGATGCCCCTTGACCAGGGTTGATGCCAATGAATAAAATATCTGGATTTAATATTAGAGGGCTTTGAATTGTAATAAATCCTTTGTAAAGGCTCTTGTACTTTTCATTTGTCTGATTCTCTACTAAAAAATTCATAATGGGATAGAGCTTCTGCTCTATATTTAGATATTCATCAGAAAGCATTTCTTTGTTCATAATTATTATATAAAAATATGATTTCGAATATCATATTCCTCGCCATTGATTAATAATATAATCATTGGCTGAGTATCGTTTAACAAAGGTAGATATCATTTGTAAATGCACATCATCTTTAGACAACCTTACCTCAAATCTAAGCGGTATTCTGGAACACCTCCTCCAATACTTTATATCCTAAGGACTGATGCTTTCTCTTGAAATTATATAACAGCATATGCCTCATAATTTTACGGTATAGTTCGATGCCATTATCCGCTGGTTTGATATATTTATTCTCTTACTTTATATTTCTCCAGAATCACTCAATAACGATATTTTTTATTGCCCTTTCCTTGCCATCCATGCGGAACTGAATGTCCTCCTGCTTTGGGACAAATTCAGTAACCCATTTTCTTAATATCCATTTGGCTTATTGCCTACATGACTTTTTTTTGAGGTCTTCTACAATTTGTTAATCGAAACTATTAACCTCAGTTGTCCTTATCGTGAATCTTCTTTAAGTAACTTAAATTCATGCCCTGCACGGATCATTTCTAAATATTCTGAAATCTCGAAATCGTATTCAGAAGTCCCAAGATTTAAAAAAATGAAATGGGTATTGTCGTAAATAAAAATAGATTTGTTGAGGTTCACGATCTGCATTAAGGAATGATACTCTAAAAAGTCATTTTCCAAGCGTTCAAATGCCTCTGCTATTTCGAACTTGCTGTTATTCAGAGCTGCTGTTTTGTTTTCTCTGAATTCCTCAATTGCTTTAGTTGTTATATGTTCTAGGTTAATCGTTTTAATGACAGGTCTATATATGGCTATCATTGTATTTATGAGGGAAACGGTTTCATTTATGTCAGCATCCGTTTTGTCTCTTAAATCATTCAATTGAGAAATGATCTCTTCGCTATGTTTTAATTCAATCATTGCTAGTTTGTTTTATTGTGAAACGAAATGAATCAATGTCGTATTGGGCCAATTCATGCATGAATTTAGTTCACTAACCTCTAATGTTCCATTGGTCTTTGGTAGGTTCTGGTCCAAAGATTTATTGTTATCTGTTGATTCTTTAGTATAACCATTTCTTTAATTGGTTTTAACATACAGAATCTCTGTTAAAAATCTTTTGGTGAATGTATCATTATCTGCATTCCCAAAATGGAAATAAAAGAAAAAATTCTGGTAGGTATAAAATCCCGATTTATTTATATTGCAAGCTTGTTTTATAGCATATAGTTCAAAAATTCGATTTTCAGTTTTTTTTATCTCGAAGGCCTCCAACAAATTGCCACTTCTTATACTCCTTAACTTGGCACTATTTATACCCTTCAATTCATCGACAGTATATTCATCGAAATTATAAATACGGATTTCCACGTTCATATGGTATACGAGTATCTTTAAAAGGTTTTTTAATCTTTCAGTGTCGTAGGCTGGTGTGTTGAACAATCTATTTAGGTCATCAGCAAATTTCTGTCGTTCTACCATTTTAATATTGTTTTAAAGTGTTTTTGAGAGTTGCTTTAATTTGGTCAATTAAATTCTGAGGTTCAATTACTCTTACATTGTCACCATGCGATAGGATTTCCATAATAAAGTCGTAAGTAATGAATAAGGTTAACTGTATGCGCAGCTCCTTGTCGCTATCAATAATTATCTTTTGCGTATCATGAAGTGGTAAAGATTTAATGTACATGTTTTGTGAGGGTTTGAACGAAAGAACTACCTTTTCCGGCGATTTACCATTCGGACTGATTATTCCAAAGCTATACTGAAAAATTTTCTTTACATCAAATTCCTTTGGAAACTGGAAGTGTCTTTTTGTAACAACCAACTCGGTTAGTCGATCGAAGGCAAAGCTCTTAATTTGGTTGTTCGTTGTATCGTTGGCAAGCACATACCACCTTTGTTTAAACTCTTTGATGGCGTATGGTTCTGCCATACGGTGGGTGGTGTTTACTTCCCAATACTTGTGATAGGTAAATTCGATTTGAAGTTTGTTCTTTATGGCCTGCAGGATGCCAAGCAAATTATCGGTTCCCTGAGGCCTTCTTTTTTCGAAGTGTATGTAGTTCGATAATCTATCGTTGATATTTAGAGCATTGAAGATTTCAAAAGCCTCAACTATTCTTTCATTAATATCTGGTTGCTGGTCAAGGTCGAGGTAATAGACCTTTCTAGTAAAATCATACTGTATGTCTATGTTGTAAATGGCCCGAATATCATCCAAATCACGCTGGAATGTCCTCCTGGAAACATTAAAGTTATATTCTTGCAGTTCCGATTCAAGTGCTAGATATTCTCCTATTTCTTTAAAGGAAGCAGGTTTTCTTCTCAGCTTTCTTATAATTAAGTTGTACCGACTTATGGCTTCTTGTTTTGACATGCTTTCATGAATTTTTAATATAGCTTGTGAAGTATAATATTTGCATCGTTTGTGGCGAATACTAATATCTCTCCTTGTTGTTTCACCTCAAAACTGCCAGTTTTAAACTTGGCATAGTTGATGAATAGTTTATGACCTTCAATCCTGTAGTTTGCAACACTAAAAGCGGCTTTTTCTGTTCCTGAGAACAATTCGACCATAGGGTTTTTGAAGTATATTCTAATTTTGTTGTTGTCCATGAAAACAAATTTAAAAGTAAAGCCGCCCATCTGCTCCAAATACATATTAGAAAGTTGGTTTTCCATTTCCATCTTTCCTTGGTAAGCACCATCAAGATACATATAACTTTCTCTTGGCACTATTTTGTCCTGGTAAAAATCTAATGCGCCAGGTAAGGTTAAGTTTTGAATGCTTTGACTTAGGTTTATGTAGAAGTCATTTCCTATAAAAAGTAGGGTTTTGGAATTTTTAGTTTCATTATATTTTATGCGTAAAGAAAAGTTGTCTCCATTGGGACTGACATATGTTAAGGTTGAGTCTGATTTGTCAAATTTTTGCATTAGTAATGTATCGTTCTGGGAGCCGAATATTGCGTTGGCGAATATATAAAGTGTGTCGGCTTTCATCTTTAGCTTAACCAACGACAATGGTTTGTCATCACTTTTCCTTATTAGCTCTCCTGTCCATGTTCTGTCCTTAATCTCATCTAACGGTTGTGAACATGAGGAGAGAAGTAGCGACAATAGGAGCTGTGCAGAGATTAATTTTTTAAACATTTTTGTCATAACAATATTTTTTTTATTGGCAAAAGTACATGGTCACTTTGCCAAACTATGTCACTCTTCATTTTTGAAGATTTTTTTTGTAAAAATTTCACCTAAAGAATACGGTAGCCTTTATTATTTCGGGTCTAGGTAGCCACAGCCCAAATAGTTGCCTTCTATTACTTGTTGATTTGGTAATTAGAACGGTGTTGTATATTGAACAAGGCTAATGGAAGGGACGTAAAGCTATTTCTGCTAAGCGCTTAGCTCTTGTTGGTTGGTGGTGGCTAGGGGCAGAGGGAGGAGGCTATTGATTGAGCGGGACCTAAATAACCTTGTGCTTTTGTATGAAACCATGGTGGCTATAAACCAGCACGGGCTGTAAAACTCCTAGGAGAATTACAGCCCGCGTAAAGGTTTGGCTGGTGGCTACCTACCTACGGTCGGAGCCCTGGCGCTCAATCATCCAGCCGGGGTATTCGGGTGTGAGTTTGCTTACCTCGTCCAGCGTGGCGAGCTCGTCAATGTTGAGCTGCACGGCCACGGAGCCGAGGTTGTCGGCGAGCTGCTGCGGCTTGTTGGCGCCAATAATTACCGAGGTTACGGCGGGCTGGTGCAGCAGCCAAGCGAGGGCAACTTGGGCAACGGTAACCTGCTTGGCGGTGGCAATGGCCCGCATTACATCTATCACGTGGTAGGCCTTCTCCTTGTTTACCGGGGGGAAATCGAAGCTTACGCGGCGCCCCTCCTTGGTTTCGGCATTGCGGCTATACTTTCCGCTGAGCAACCCACCGGCCAGCGGGCTCCATACCATAAGGCCCATCTTTTGGTCGAGCAGCATGGGAACAATTTCGCGCTCCAGGTCGCGGCCGGCAATGGTGTAGTAGGCCTGCAGCGATACAAACTTGCTGAGGTGCTCCATGGCGGAGATGCCCCGCGCCTTTACTATTTGCCAGGCTGCCAGGTTGCTGCAGCCAATGTAGCGCACCTTTCCGCTCCTAACGAG
>JGI20225J20221_1002653_pt1 | contig 12646 bp, 8 predicted proteins | sample BioMet4_FD_20221 | JGI IMG/M metagenome (IMG submission 20221) | reverse complement strand
TGATTGAATCTGAATGTCATACGTTTTTTTTGAAGCATACGCTAAGATATGATGGCAAATTGGTTGACTTTTTATTCAATCTCATCATTTCCAAGCATACATCGTAAGACGAAATGATTAGGAAATGAGAGAGGTCGTTGGCGGTCAATCCTTTCAGCGAGTCGAATTGATGCAATTCTATTTTCCCCGGATATTTTACTAAGAGTTCATTAATATGCTTGATATAGTCGCTGCTATCTATAAAATTTGTTGCTTGATAGATGTGAATGGATTGAACAGATTCCAACATTCTATTCGCAAACTCAAGAAGCTTACAATCTATTTGGCTGTTGATTATAATGGCTATATCCGATATCTTAGCTATTTCTCGTTTGCTAATGAAAACAATTACATTGCAGTCTACTCGCTGCAATACTTTTTGTACTTTTTCAGTCAACATTATTCCCGAAAACGCATACGATTTCCTTTGAATGTTTTTTAGTAAAGAAACTAGAAAACTCTTTTTCTTTCGAACGACGTTTTTAGCTTCTTCTTCTATTTGTTCGTAAGCCGAACCGACCAGCAAATAGTCTACATTCTCTTTTTTAGTTGTTGCTACAATTTCATCGATAATATCTTCCGTCAGTCTATAATATTTATTTAGATGTATCTTTTGTCTATTGGCCTCTGCTACTATCGGCTCAAAACTTTTTTGAGCATAATGCTCCGCACTTATCATATTTAGTTCTGTCCCTTGTGTGAAATGAGCAGCTATAATATCTTTCTTGTGAATGTTTTTTCCAAAGACCAATTGGCATATAGATAGAAGAGCCACCCCTGTATTAGGAAGCCCGAAACTTAGCATTATCTTTTGCTTTGATGCTTTTTTCTTTTCGTTTTGCTTAAACAAGAGAGAGAGTAAATGTAATGCCGGTGTTGTCATGAAAGTTGTAACGAGTGCCATGATAACCAATAGTGCAAAAATTGATTGTGGTAGTATACCCATTTCGTAGCCGATGTTGAGGGCGACGAGTTCCATCAACCCTCTTGTATTCATGAGCATTCCAATTGTCAGACTGTCGTGCCATGATTCTCCAACCAATTTGGCAGCCAGTGCACATCCTCCGAATTTACCGGTAATGGCAATGAAAATAAGTACCCCGCATGTTATCCACATGGATGCGTTGTTAATGAGCAGAACATTTGTGTTCAGACCCGTATATGCAAAGAAGAGCGGTAAGAAAAAAGCTAAGGTAACGTCTTCTACTTTGTTTATCATCGTATGTCTGAATCTTAGATTGGATGGCATGACCACACCTGCGATAAAAGCTCCAAACAAAGCATGAATACCCAAAAATTCGGTAAATGAAGCTGACATTATTAAAGTGAGGAAAATGAAACTTACAAAATTTTTGTTCACGGTTTCACTATTTGCATATATTTTGCCGATTTTGTTAAAGAAAGGACGAACAATTAGGAACATGAATAGGATATACAATAACGTGAGTACAATCGTATATAGCGAGCTTAAAAAAACACCCGCTTTGGCAACAGCAATAACGACTGCAAGCAAGCACCATGCCGTTACGTCGTCATTGGCGGCCGATGCAATTGATAAAACACCTACTGGCGTATGTGTCAACCCCCTTTCTTGTACAATCCTGGCGAGTACCGGAAAGGCCGTTATACTCATTGATATGCCGATAAATAGTGCAAACGGTAAAAAAGAGACAATATTCGATGCATATTGTTGATAGATATAATAGGAAGTAATGATGCCTAAGAAGAATGGAACTAATATGCCGGCATGGCTAATGACTAATGTCTCGTTTATCTTGTTTTTCAATACTTTGAAATCTACTTCCAGTCCTATGACAAACATAAACAGTACAAGCCCTATCTGGCTGATAAGATGTATATTCTCTAATGATTTTTCGGCAAATATGAAATTGAAAACCTGAGGGAAGAAATGTCCTAAGAACGAAGGGCCTAAAATAATTCCGGCTGCTATTTCTCCAATAACTCCCGGCTGTCCTATGCGATTGAACAATACTGAAAAGATTCGACAGGCAAATAATATAACGATAATCTGGATAAGCAGCATCATTATATTAGAATTGAGGTTTGTCTTCAGTATATTGGTGAATGCTCCCAAGGGAGAGGTTAAAACATTATTGGTGACGTGAGCAACACTTGTCTTATGCAAGTCTATTCCATTTTTTAAGCCGATGCCGATTAGTAAGCCGAAAATGATAATCATGGCTATGTATATGAGGATATTTCTTTTGCTTTTTATCATTTTTATAAATAATAAATTACTAATAGCACAATCATATTTCATTTAAAAAGTCTGACAAATATACGTAAAAAAATGTTGCTGTTTTAAGAAGCTGTTTTGATTTTTTAGAAAAATAATAGCATGAAACTGTTTCGAATTCTTTTGGTCTCTTTTTGGCGTATTCCCTGGGTTCGTTTCTCGATTTAGCCCGCTAAACCTTCGAAACAAATCCAATAAATTCGCTCAAAAATAGCCTCAAAATACTTTTTCTAAAAATTCAAAACAGCTTCTTAGAAACTGTTTTGAATTTTTAGAAAAATAATAGTTGCAGAGTATGCAGGTAATTATTCTTTATTAATAAAAATATATAGTGTACACAAATAAGCACACTAAAAATTGTTGGTTTGAAAAAAAGTATTTATCTTTGCTTTGTAATAAAACCTATTTAACTATGCGGATAATAACATCAAGAGAATTTAGGGCCAATCAAAAGAAGTATTTTGATATGGCGGAGAAAGAGACGGTGTTTGTGTCTCGTAGAAACGGACGCCCTATAATCATCAAGGTTGCTGAAGAGGATGACTTGCTTTCGAAAGAAGAATTGTCGTCGATTCAAAGAGGGCTTGAGGACATTAAGGCCGGACGCACATATGAAATGAAATCGGGAGAAACGTTGGACATGTTGCTAAACAGAATGGAAGCAAATGTATAAAGTTACTTTTTCAAAAGAGGCTTTGGAAGAACTTTTGAAAATACGGAAGAGTATGCCACAGGCATACAAGAAGTTTGAGAAGATCATCGGGGAACTTGAACAACATCCATATTCAGGAACAGGAAAACCGGAGCCTCTAAGGGGGCTTCCTCAAATATGGTCGAGGTGGATCGACAAAAAGAACCGCCTTAGATATACCGTTGATGAAGATATAGTGACGGTATTTGTCATTTCGACTTTGGGCCATTATGACGATAAATAAGTAATACGATGAAAGATATATGGACCTAAATGGCAACACTGAATAAAAGATTTAACAATCTTGGTATCAGTAGGCATATAGATTTTAAGAGTGACTATTAAAATACTGTTGGTGTATTTACTAACAAATATAATTCTTTTTCTTCAAATAAACTAAGAAGCTGTTTTGAATTTTTAGAAAAATAATAATATGAAACTGCTTTGAATTCTTTTGGTCTCTATATTGAGATAAAATGAGAGTATAGAATAAAGAAAGCGAGGGAATTAATTCTCTCGCTTTCTTTATTCTATACTGGTCGCTTATTCAGCTAATATCCGAAAATTTGTCTTTGTGTGAGTCTAACGATAGTACCATATTTTGCGATACTCTTTAGGTCTAACTCTTTTTCGTTGCCTAGGATGGCTGTATTGTATTTGATCCCTTTTACGGATGACTTCTGGAAGTTGGCGACATCATTAATGGTCATGCCTTGTAGCTTATCAAATATTTTTTTATTTATATCGTAATTCAAACCCAGCTTTTGAGCGCTTAGATATTTCCAAATAATGCCCATGCCGATTGTGCGGTTGGTACGGAATTGTGAGATCACATTCTGTTTTGATAAATCAAAATTGGCTTGAACCAGTGGTATGTTGTCCAGAATATCTTGATATGCTGCCAATGCGTCTTTTGCCTTATCGTTTTGGGTAATGATGACAGCATTCATTGAGTAAGAATCATTCTTACGATTTCCATTTCTGTAATAGGCGTAGGCGCTATAAGCTAAAGCTCTCGATTCTCGTAGCTCCTGAAAAACGATACTATTCATCGATCCGCCGAAATAGGAATTATATAATATTCGGAGCGGCTCGGTCTCTACCGAAAAGTGGTGAGTATTCGAAACGGAGATTTTATTTACATAGATGTTTTTGGCATCGTAAGGAGCGATATAAACTTTATTGTCGGTAGTTGGAATCTTATTATAGATTATTTCTTGAGGCAAAGCTCTCAGCACTTTCGGCACTTGATGCATTTGGTTAATGGCTTGAGTCGTCCCTACCTCCGATGTCGGTCCGTAATATAGTATACGGTGTTGATAACTGAACAGATGATGGATTTTGTCAATTAGAGTTTGCGGGTTGAGTTGCTGCATCTGCTCATTCGACAGCATATTCTTTTGATGTTGTCCGCCATAAGTGACGTAGTCTACCAAATTCGAAAAATTGTGTCCTTGGTCGAGTTTCTGGTCTGAACGTTCTTTTATCTTATTCTGAACATAACTAGTGTAAGCCGCTTTATCGACAATAACATGGCCCAGTAGGTCTTCTACCAATTTCATTGCAGGCTTCATATTCTCGCTCAATCCGTATATTGAAATATAAGTTTGTTCATCAGTTGCATTTACACCGAATGTGCATCCCAAATTATACATTTTCTTATTAAACTCCGAATTAGACATACTTGTCGTGCCAAGTAGATTGAGATAACCGGCAGCGAAATTCAAATATTTGTCATTGTTGCTACCACGGTCGAGCAGATAAATGATGGTGAAAATATCGTTTAAAGTGTTTTTCTTATACAGCAATTGAATGCCGCTTTTAACTTTCGCCAGCGACAGGTCTTTTTGAAAATCGACAAACACCGGTTCGATCGGTTTTATTGTACTCGTTTGAATAGTTCTTAAAAATTCGCTTGCCTTATCTCTGTTAGTTAAGATCGGCGAAATGGCCGGCTTGTCTATTTTCTTTTCATTCGGGTCTTGTCCTTTTTCTTTGTATACTGCTACATAGTTGTTGCCGAAGTAGCGATTAGCAAAAGCCACTATATCTGTTTTTGTTATTTTAGATAAGCGGTCTACCCTCGTTACTTCGTCTGCCCAAGGAATATCCTTAGTAAACGATTCCACAAACATGCTGGCACGAGCTTCATTGTCTTCTAATATTTGCATTTGTCGCAATTTAAATTGATTGATTGAGCCCTTTAATAGTTCTTCACTGAATTCGCCTTTTTTGAGTTTGCCCAATTCTTTCAAAAATAATGCTTTTACATTATCGAGTGTTTGTCCTTGCTTTGGGGTTCCCTGCATCATATATACAGAATAATCTCCCATCATATTTGGGTATGAGTTTGCTTTCAGCATCATTTGTTTTTGAACGATGTCTTCGTCTATCAATCCGGCACTACCGTTGGCTAATATCATATCGAGAACCTGTAATGTATCGCAAATGGCTGAATGTTGTGCAGGAAATCGCCAACCTAAGGCCAATTGTTCGGCTTGTGGTCCAATCACTTTTTCGATAACAGGAGAAGTGATGGACTGTTCGGGCTTTATTTGTATTTTGGGTAGTGAAGGATTCGGTTTAAGTATACTGAAGTATTTATCGATGATGGCAATTGTTTGATCAGGATCAAAGTCTCCCGACATACAAATGGCCATGTTGTTAGGAACGTAATAGGTGTGAAAATGATTGTCGATGTTTACAATAGAAGGATTTTTCAGATGATTTTGAGTTCCGATCACAGTCTGCTGACCGTACGGATGATTGGGAAATAATCCGTGGTTCATGGCATCGAACACTTTCCGAATATCTTGTGTCAGATCAAGATTATATTCCTCGTAAACAGCTTCGAGTTCTGTGTGGAAACCTCGTATTACCGCATCGCTGAAACGGTCGGCTTCTACTTTAGCCCAATTCTCTACTTCATTGCTAGGTATATTTTCTTGGTAAACGGTGCAGTCTTCTGAAGTGAAAGCATTGCTTCCTTGCGAACCAATACTCGTCATCAATTTATCGTATTCGTTGGCGATAGAATATTTGGAAGCTTCATACGAAATGCTGTCTATCTGGTGGTAGATGGCTTTACGCTGGGCTGTATCGGTAGTGCGACGATACACTTCGTATAGTTGGCGTATTTGATCAAGCAGGGGCTTTTCGACAGTATAGTTGCTAGTGCCGAAATGAGAAGTTCCTTTGAAAAGCAAATGTTCCAAATAGTGCGACAATCCGGTGGTTTCCGACGGATCGTTTTTGCTCCCCACATGAACAGCTACATACGTTTGAATGCGAGGCTGCTGTTTGTTTACAGAAAGATAAACTTTCAAACCATTTGACAGTGTGTAAATTCTCGAATGCATCGGGTCGTTCGGCACCGTCTGATACGTCGGAAGAACTCCGGCGAACGTGAAGGAACTTATTGCAAAAAACAATAATATCCCTACCGATAAAATTCTTTTTTTCATAAATAATTTTTTTAGTTCTGTACAATTAAGGTCGGCTATAAGAACTTGTATTTGTAATAATACACTACAAATATAATTTATTTTTATTAAAAAAACGAATAAACGAAATAATATTATTGTGCTTTTAGTGTGCTGTTTAGCTTTTGTTTATACTAAGACGAAAGATTGACAGGTGCGCTGTTCTGAATTCTTTTTTGATATGCGCTGCTGTATCATAAAAAAAGCAACCGATAGAGGCTTCATGATCTCTATCGNTTGCTTTTTTAAGCATTTATTGTTGTAAGGCGCTACTATACTTTTTCGGCAGGAGCACCGATAAATCGATTATCTGCAGGTAGCGTTTCATTCTTCATTAATACCGACAATGGATCGAGTATGGCATTCTTTTCCATTTTCGAATCGTATAGTACTACAGACATTCCTCCCACACTACTATTCTCTCCCAAAGTGACATACGACATTTTCATTACTCGGTCTTCAAAGAGATGGGTCTGCATGGTGCAGTTGTCGTTAAGGGCCGCGTAGTCGTCAATATGTATCAGGTCAAATTCTGTGATTTGAGTTGTAAATAAGCAAGTACGTTTGCCTATTTTGCACCCCAGCAACCGAAGTGGATATTTAATAAACGGTGTACCTGTCAGTATATTCAAAAAGAATAGTACCAAAAAGTTTTCGTAAAGCCCCGTTACCAATTCGCTACGCCATACGAAGCCGCTCCAAAGAGGTCTGTTTTGGGGAACATATTTTCCTATGACAACCCATTTAAATACTGCCATGATAACTGTTCCGATTATGGCTGCTCCTATATATAACAAGGGAAACCATAACAAGAGTTCGCCCAAATCCTTATCGATTTGTAAATACGATACTGCTTCTGTAATAAAGCCGGCCATTAGGATAAAAAGAGTAGAGGGCAACACTACGCGGAAAAATTCAATAAAGTATCGGTAGCAGAACAATTTTTTGGAAGGCTTGTAGGTCCGTTCCTGTGAGAAGTCTTTGTTGATGTCTCTCCGTGGTAAGAATACAGCTGGCGAACCGAACCAGTTCGTCCCGTCTTTTACCGGAAGATCTTCTTCTTTCATTTTGGAGAGTACACCTACCAATACATCGTTGCCGATTCGGGTTTTCGGACTTATTACGGCACTATTTCCTACAAAAGTTCTATCGCCAATATAGGTTTTGGCTATCTCGATGTAGCCGTTTCTGACATAAGAGGCTCCTACAGAAACGGAGTCTGCCAAGAAGCACTCGTCTCCAGTTACCAATAAGTCCGGTGAGATAAACTCTACGGTTGATATTTCGACGCGTTTACCCATTTTGACACCCAGTAATTTGAACCATTTTTGCAAGTAAAGTGTCGTGTATAATGTCCCAATAACTTGTAGGCTGAGCTTCATAAGTTGGTCGAAGAACCACTTCTTGTAATAGAACAGGCTGTTTACTTTGTACTTACCTTCCTTAATATTGCCCAATAGTAACCATTTGAATATGGCAATGATTACTGTAAGTAGCAAAACAAAAGACACGCCGATGAATAGAGTGACCCATGAGAAACTCCAAATGTCGGATACGTAATTGATATGTGCAACCAATATCATGCCCGGAAAGAAAGCCACCATTGTTATTAAAGGAATGATGAAAACACAGATCAATGATAATAGAAGAAATTTGAACGACCAAAGCGGAATAGTTTTCTCTTGTTTGTTCTTTCCGATTGGCTGAGCTGGTGATCCGCCCCAGTTTTCGTTATCGGGTATGATTCCACCATCGGGAATGAGGGTGAGGTCTTCTATCGAACTGTTTTTTCCCATTTTTGAATTTTGTGCCAGGCAGCATCGGGTACCTACAAAGGCATTCTCACCCAGATCTATGGAACCTATCTTTAGCCAACCGTCTTCAATCGTGTATCCTCTGAGATGTGTGTCGGTACAGATACTGACATTTTCGCCCATTGTTACCAAGTCGAAGACATCGATAGCTGAAGTATTGATGTAGCAGTTTTTACCGATCTTGGCTCCCATCAATCGCAAAAACCAGTTCATGATAGCCGTGCCGGTGAAATAAATGACCGGACAAATAGCGGTGACTTTACCCACTAACCAGAAACGAAAATAATAGCTACCCCATAGTTTGTATTTTCCGGGTTTGACGCGACCCAATACCAACCATTTGAAGATGATCGAAAAGATAGTGAATACGGGTAATATTAAGAAGTAAGCAAAAAGGCTTAATACGATTGAACTCCAGATGCCCAAGTCGGCTACATAATAATAAGAATAGACGAAAAACGGACCGAGCCATTCCAAACCGAAGAGGAGAGTGAGGAAAACAAGAGATATGCCTTGACAGCAAGAGCATAAATAATATTTCCATGTAGGAACTTTATAAATATCCCTTACTTCTTCTTTTTGATTTTCTTTCGGACGTTTCTTTTCTAATTCGCGGGCTAGATCTGTCAAAATAGGATATTTGTAGACATCGGCAACAGACATGTTCTCGAATATCTTCTGCTCTCTCATCTGCGACACGACGATAGCGGCAAGTAATGAGTGTCCTCCCAAATCATTAAAGAAATGATCGTCCATCGAAATGTCTTCTCTGTTTATATTCTGGGCTATTATCTTCACCATCGTTTTTTCGAGCGGAGTAGAAGGGGCAATAATTTGTTTGTTCGTCGAAAAGCTCAATGGCGTTTTGGGTGTTGGCAAGCGCTTGCGGTCTATTTTCTGGCTTGTCGTCATCGGCAGTTTGTCTATTGCGTCGAGTGTAGACGGTATCATATAGTATGGTAACAGCTGCCGGAATTGTTTGGTCACTGCTTCGCGATCGATGGTTTTCCCTTTGCACAACACGACGAAAGCTGCCAATTGTTGGGTGTCTTTATCCAAAGTTACTGCTGCTGCCTGCACCGTTTCATTTTGCATCAGCAAGCCCTCTATTTCGGCCAACTCCACACGAAAACCGCGTACTTTAACTTGCGCATCGGCTCGGCCAATAAATACAAATTCTTTTTCTTCGTTATATTTTGCCAAATCTCCCGTACGATAATAGCGCTTCATCTTTCCGCAGTAGCGATCTGTCTCGATGAATTTTTTCGCTGTCAGATCTTCCCGGTTCAGGTATCCTCGGGCTATACATTCACCTCCAATCAGTATCTCGCCTTCTTTGTCTATTTCTGTAACGGGGTTCAACTGTTCGTCAGCAAGAAGTACTTCGTATCCGTCAAGCGCTTTTCCGATCGTTACTTCTTCTCCCGGTTTCAGAATCGAATAAGTAGCAATAACCGTAGCTTCGGTGGGTCCGTAAGTATTATAAACCGTTCGTCCTTGTTTGCACCAACGGTTTGCAATATCTTTCGAACACACTTCGCCGCCGAAAATCAATATCTTCAGACATGGAATATCTTCTTTTACCATTGAAAGAAGAGTTGGTGCACACGATAAAAAAGTGATGTTGAGATTTCTTAGTTTAGATGAAAACTGATCTCCTGAACGCATAATATCGAAAGTACCGACGACCAATGTGGCTCCTACCGAGAGTGGTATCCAAATCTCTTCTATCGAGGCATCAAATGAAACAGAAAAGCCTTGCAGCGCTCTATCTGTCTGGTCTATAGGATATATCTTTTGTGCCCCATGAATATAAGTTGAGGCATTCTTGTGCATCAATAGCACGCCCTTGGGTTTGCCCGTGGTGCCCGATGTATAAATCATGTAGCACAAGTTGTCTTCACTGCGTCCCTCGACAATGGGTTTTGTCTCAGAATACGAATTCAACTGGTTCCAAGATTTGTCTATATTGTATATCGGGAAGGAGTTTAGTTGGGAACCGATGTTTTTCATTATTTCATCGGAAGTGATCAATATCTTTGCTCCTGCATCTTCCATTATAAAGTTTACTCGATCGGCAGGAATTTCTGGATCAAGTGGAATATAAGCAGCGCCTGTTTTGAGTACACCCAACATGACGATAGTAACTTCCGCCCTTCGCGGTAATAGAATGACAACCTTATCTTCTGGTCCTACCGGTAATTTTTGCAAATAGTTTGCCAGCTTATTGGCTGTACGTTCGGTTTCAGCATACGAATATCTTTTTTCGCCTTCTTCAACGGCGATATTATTGGGATATTGGCGAGCCGAATCTTCAAAGAAGTTCTCTAAAAACATACAAATTGTCTTATAAAAATTTTAGTACTTGTCTAGACTCTCGTGAATGAGTCTTTTTATCGTTTGCCAAAGATAAGTATTTTATTGTATCAAGAGTTTGTGCGCTGCAAAAAATTACCAAAAATTATCATTGAAAGAATCTGTTTTGTGTAAGGTTATTACCTTATAACACTCTAATGGGTGTTTCGATCAGTGCTCCTTTTTACATCCTTTCGGCTTTTCTCAGGCGATAATACGAAAGTAAAAATATGATTGGAGAATGTAAGACGTGTCATCTATTTCAATATTAATTCGCTATGACTTTTTGGATAGTACTAATGAATGTCTTTGAGTGCTTATGTTGTTTTCGAATCATATATGAACTTACAATAATAAATTCCGGTTGCAAATGCCCAATGTTATTGAAATGATGGAACTAGGAGCTATTTGTTGTGATGTTTTAAACAGGCAGATCATAAAAATTCTAACCGATATATTTGCAGAATAATGAGAGAATTGCCATATTTGCGTTATGAAACTTATATCGTGGAATGTAAACGGCCTTAGGGCTGTGATAAAGAAAGATTTTCTTTCTAANATAGAGAAAATGGATGCNGATGTGTTTTGTATCCAAGAGACGAAGGCTCAAGATGACCAAGTGAAAGAGGCACTTGCCGAATTGCAGGGTTATCAGGTCTGTTCTAACTCGGCTGTTCGGAAAGGATATTCCGGCACAGCAGTGCTGAGTAGGGTAGAACCTATAGGGGTCACTACCGGCATTGGAATAGAAGAACACGATCAAGAAGGACGTGTCATCACTGTCGAATTTCAGAATTTCTATTTAATCAATGTTTATGTTCCCAATTCGGGTGCCGAACTTGCGCGGCTCGATTATCGTACTGAGTGGGATAAGGCATTGCTTGCTTATATGAAGCGCTTGGAACAAACGAAACCTGTTGTGATTTGCGGAGATTTCAATGTCGCTCATGAAGCTATAGATATTGCCCGTCCTAAAGATAACTATAATAAATCCGCCGGATATACACAAAAAGAAATAGATGGAATGGACCGGTTTATCGGTAGTGGCTTTGTCGATACTTATCGCCATTTCTATCCGGATAAAAAAGATTCATATTCGTGGTGGAGCTATCGCTTTGGTGCTCGTCAAAAGAATATAGGTTGGCGTATAGACTATTTCCTTATCAGCCAGGCACTGTTGCCTTCTCTCAAAGAAGCGTTTATTCTGAATGAGATTGATGGGGCGGATCATTGTCCCGTAGGTATTGTTCTTTAAAGCAATCGGTTTGGTTGGGTCACAGGGCAAAGCTTAGCGAGATACCCACAGAACGATAGCCACTACGATCGAAGCCTATGCAGAATCCTACTCGTGATATATCTTCGACTCCAGCCGAGTAGGAGAACTCCATGTAGGGATGTTCTTCGGGGGTGGCAAGCAACCGGGCGTGAATAGCTTCGTCAAACTTCTTATGTTGGAATATCGGCAAGTATTTTATTAATAGATAAGGGGTATTCCACGTGGCATTGACCATCAACCAGCGGTCTGGAGTGCTGAACGTGTAGCAGTTGGGTAGAAAAAATCCGTAGTTGAAAGATCGTGTCGTAGATGTGTTTTTTACAGTAGGGAAATGGTGATAGTCTGGAAATTCCATGCTTTTGCGATTAAAGAAACACCCTGCATCGGCAAGCCAGATGAAGCGGTTGAAAAGTCCGACGTTGATGGTCTGTCTAATTCCTGCTTGCATCTTGCTATAATGCGGTGATGATTCTACTTGCCCAATGCTGAAGGCCTGTATATAGGATAAACTAAGCGTGGGATTTTCTGTCTCTTCGTATATCTTTTGATCATTTTTCATGCAATAGTAATGATTCGGCGTATATTCGAGTGCCAGAGACATTTTGAGTAGTCGGTTTGCCGGCATTGTATATGAATTGTCTTTGAAAGGACTATTGGACTCAGCATCTTGCCCTAACAAACTATGATACACATGATTATCTATCTTACGGCGGCGTTCCCAACTGAGAGAGG
>JGI20225J20221_1002568_pt5 | contig 12661 bp, 12 predicted proteins | sample BioMet4_FD_20221 | JGI IMG/M metagenome (IMG submission 20221) | reverse complement strand
TCGGTTCGGTGCGAAGGGCAGATTAGGACAGTCGGATGGCCGGCGCCGCCGTCGGGAGGGGGTCAGCGTCTCCTAGGGTCTCCTAGGGACACGCACCACCGAATGGCCATGACTTACGTCGTTGGCGAGCCTGGAGACCGATGGCAGAAGAAGCCTTCAAAGAGGCTGCATGGCTCTCTGGTCAGGACTTGGCGCTTTTGGCAAGGTTGGAGAATGGGTGCATAATTTCTATCTCGCTCTGTATACTTCCACACTTTTGGGAAGCCAAAAAGATTCTTTTCCGAGAGGTCTCGATGCGAGATTTGGTGCGAAATGGTGCACGCGCACCAAACGATTTGGTGCGAAATCAAAAAGAGGCAGACGGACAAGCCGTCTACCTCGGTGTTTTGGTGGGCGTTGCAAGATTTGAACTTGCGACCTCTTCCGTGTCAGGGAAGCGCTCTCCCCCTGAGCTAAACGCCCGATCATGTGGTGCTGCGTGGGGGTTGCAGCGAAGAAACTATACGCGAACTATCACGCCGATGCAACCGAGAATGCCCACGAGCACACAGAAAAGCCCCGAGCACGGTCGCCAGGATGGGCAAACCGCAATCTCCCAGGCTAGCCAACGGCCGCCGACACGAGCGTCGCCGCCGCGAACACTCCCACCCAGAACACGATCACGCCCGCCATGAGCATGATCGCGGGCTTCCAGATCGCCTTGGCAAGGTCGACGTCCCCGCCGTGGAGCATGCGCCAGAACAACCTGCCAAGAACCACGACGGCCCACACCTCGAGCACCCCGGCCACGACAAACGCGATCCACATCGGCGCGGTGACGATGACCATGCCCGTCACGACCACGGCCGTGACGGCATACGCGAGCAGCACCACGGCCGAGACCCCAAAGAAGCAGAGCAGCCCGAGAATGACCATGCGCCCTCCGTCCGATGCNAAACCGATACGCCCAAGCCTAGCACGCCNCCACACGAGGTCGCACGCCTATTTGCGCACGACGCCTCCACCGAGCACGCGCAGCCCGTCGTAGATCACCGCGCTCTGGCCCGGCGCCACCCTGCGCACGGGCTCGGGAAGGCACACGCGCACGAGACCGTCGCCGCCCGTCTCCACGCGAGCCTCGCGCAGCTCCCCCGTGTGGCGCGTGCGCACGAGGTAGCTCCCCGGTACGGGCGTCTCGCCGGCGATCCAGCGCACGTCCTCGAGCACGAGCTCGCGCGTCCAGAGCGCCGGGCAGGCGCGGTCGGCCGTGACATAGACGACGTTTCTCTCGGTGTCCGTGTCCACCACGTAGCGCGCGGGGCCACCCCCGAGGTCGAGCCCCTTGCGCTGCCCGATGGTAAAGAGGAAGGCACCATCGTGACGGCCCAGCACATGGCCCGTCTCCCACTCCACGACGTCTCCCGCCCGCCGCTCGAGCGCGTCGAGCAGGAAGGTACGCATCCCCACCGGTCCCACGAAACAGATGCCGTCGGAGTCAGGCTTTGCCTCCACCCCCAGGCCGCGACGGGCGCAGGCGGCGCGCACGTCCGCCTTGCTCGCGTAGCCACCCACGGGAAAGAGCACGCGGTTGAACGTGGTCCCGGGCACGCGCCAGAGGAAGANAGGNNNNGTCCTTGTGCCTCGTCGGCGGAAACGCAGGAGCGGCGGCCGGCTCGCCTGCCGATGGCGCGTGCTCCACGCGGGGCAATAGTGGCCCCGTCGCCACGAAGTCCGCGCCCTGCGAGAAGGCCCTCTCGGCAAAGGTCCCGAACTTGATGGTCTGGTTGCACATGACGTCGGGATTGGGCGTATACCCCCGAGCGTAGGCGTCGACGAGGTAGCTCACCACCGTGTCGCGGTACTCCTTCTCGCAGTCCCACACCTCGAGCGACACGCCCAGCGTCACGGCCACGCGCTCGGCGTCGGCGAGGTCGTCCGCCCAGGGGCACCTGAACCCCGGCAGGTCACGCGACCAGTTGCGCATGTAGACGGCATGCACGTCGTAGCCCTGCTCCACGAGCAGGGCGGTGGCAAGGGCCGAGTCCACCCCACCCGAAAGCCCGACGAAGACCTTCTCGGCCATCAGAACTTCTCCGCCATCAGATGCCCCGAGAGCGCGGTCATGTCCGCGTCCGTGCGGCCGAGGCGTTCCATCTCCCCGTGCACGGCGAAGACGATCACCCGGATCGCATAGTCCACCTCGGCAGACGTCGTCGGTCGACCGAGCGTGAGGCGCAGGCTCCCCTCGGCGGCGCCGCGCGGGAGGCCTATCGCCTGGAGCACGTGCGAGCTGCGCATGCGGCTGGCGGCGCAGGCCGAGCCCGTGCCCACCGAGACCCCCGAGCGCTCGAGGAGGATCACGAGGCGCCGTGCCTCGAGTCCTGGGAACGACACGTGGAGAAGGCCGGGAAGGCGGTCCCTGGCCCTTCTGGGACCCGAGACCACCATCCATGGGAAAGCGGACGAGAGACCCTCCTCCAGGCGCCCCCTGAGCGTCTCGAGCCGTCTGGACTCCTCGCCACGACAGTCCTGCGCAAGCTCCATCGCCCGCGCGAAGCCCACGACGCCCGCCACGTTCTCGGTTCCGGAGCGCACGCCGTTCTCCTGTCCGCCGCCAAGGACGAGCGGGCGCAGCCGCACGTCATCCGACGTCCAGAGAAGGCCCACCTGCTTGGGGCCGTATATCTTCGCGGCCGAGAGCGTGACCATGTCCACGCCGAGCGAAGCCACGTTGACGGCCATGGAACCAAGGGCCTGCGAGGCATCGGTATGCAGGTAGATGGGGGTCTTCTCCCCCTCGTCTATCCTGCGGGCACGCTCCTTTGCCACGACGCGGGAGATCTCGCGCACGGGCTGGACGGTACCGATCTCGCCGTTGGCGAGCTCCACCGAGACGAGCTCCGTCCCGGGCGTGATGGCGCGACGCACCGCCTCGGGGTCCACGCGGCCGTCGTCTCCCACGTTCACGGTGCGGCGAGGGTGCGTGCCGGCGCAGGCGAGCACGCTCTCGTGCTCGGCGGCATCGACCACCACGTGGCCCTCCACGGCCGCGAAGGCGAGGTTGTTGGCCTCGGTGGCACCTGCCGTGAGCGTGATCGCGGCAGGCCGTGCGCCGATGGCGCGGGCGAGCGTCGCGCGGGCGCGCTCCATGTCGTCGCGCACGCCGCGGGCGAGCTCGTAGGGCGAGGAGGGGTTGTAGAACCACCCTGTGAGATAGGGGGCCATGGCCTCGACCACCTCCGGTGCCATGGGAGTGGCGGCGGCGTAGTCGAGGTAGGCGGACGTCGNNTCCGTCCCGGCGCTCACCTGGGGCCACCTATCTCGAGGTTCTGGAACCTGCCTGCGATGAAGGCGTCGGAGTAGTAGTCGTCCACCCACACGTCCAAGGCGGTCTGCGCGGGCACGCCGGCATCNCGCTCNGTCTTGCGGTTGAAGCAGGCCACCGTCATGAAGATGTCGGCGGCGAGGTACACGGTGAGGAGCAGCACGAACACGAACTGGCGCTTGGAGGTGGGCATGCCGATGCGGTAGAGCAGCACAGGCATCACGACGTGGTACCACACCAGNCCAAGAAGTCCCCAGAACACGAGGAAGCGCCAGGCCACCCACTTGGTGATGTGGTCAGGCAGGTGCAAGTACGACCATGACGTGGCGTTGAAGAGCATCTCCATGGACCAACCCGTGATCTGCTCAAGCAGACCGCCGATGACGGCAGCCACGAGAAAGACCTGCCAGCCCCTGGCTCCGTGANGGCGGAGCTCGAAGGAGACGACCGTGAGGAAGACGGCNCCAAAGCCGTAGAGCGGCGAGAAGGGACCCCATACGAGCCCCACGCGGTTCTGGGCGAGTCCCGCCGTGATGAGCATCCATATCTCCTCGAGGAGAAGGCCCGCCATGCAGCCGATGAAGAAGACGATGGCGATCTGGTACCAGCCGAGGGACATCGCGTCAAGATAGGCGTTGATCTCATCGGCACGCGCACGGACGAGGGTCACCACCTGCTCTGGACCGTCCTCGGTGTCGATGCCCTCCAGGTCGCGGTCGGCCACCTCCTCGGCACGCTCCTCGGCGATGTCCTCCCTGCGAACGAGGTCCTCGTCGACCTTCTCGCCTCCGCGAAGCCAGCCCCAGAAATAGCGCACCACGCGAGCGAAGCCCATGACGATGAGAAACAGGAAGAGCATCATGAGGAAGCTTAGAAACATGCAGACCCTCCAACAGACAATACAGGCACAGTAACCGTAATTGTACGATACGTGGCGCGTCCGTGACGACCCGCGCGATTATGCGGCCCGTAACTGCGTTTTTCAAGACTCGTCCANCGTTTTTTGATTCTCACTTGCAACTCGGGGCGAGTTCTCGTATATTGTTCCTCGCGTTCGCGGGCTTAGCGCAGTTGGTAGCGCGCCACCTTGCCAAGGTGGAGGTCGCGGGTTCGAACCCCGTAGCCCGCTCCATGTTCTCTCCGGCCGGTTTCGATCGGCCTTTTTCATAGACGGCGAAGTGGCCAAGTGGTAAGGCACGGGCCTGCAAAGCCCTTACCCCCGGTTCGAATCCGGGCTTCGCCTCCAAATGATATCGGACACCCGCGTCGGCGTGGGTGTCCGTTTTTGCTTTNGGGTNCNNNGGGNNGCTACTCGACCGTCTGGTAGGGGTGGCTCAACTTGACGAGGCGGACCACGGTCCCACCCGTGGGCTTCTGCGATATGACGAGGGAGTCGGCGAGAAGGCGCATGAGCTTGATGCCCCTCCCGCGCTCTGCGNAGAGCGGCACGTCGGGCTCGTCATCCTCGGGGATGAAGCCCTGCCCGCAGTCGGTGACCTCGACGATGGCCCTGTCGGGATAGGCCGACACCGTGGCCAGCACGCCGCCCTCGCAGGTATGGTCCACGGCGTTGCCCANGGCCTCCCCCACCGCAAGGCACATGTCATAGAGGTCGTCGGCGCTGAACCGCATGCTTCCCAGGAGTTCCTCCACCCGACCGCGAGCCTCGGTCAGNCCGTCGCCGTGCACACGCAGGGTGGTGCGCCAGAGCGGCAGGACGGAGGGGTCAAGCTCGGTGACCCTGTGGCCCCTCACCGAGACGGGCATCTGGTCGAGCAGCCGCATGATCTCGAGGCTGTGATACACGCGCTCGGAGACATTGGTGAGCGACAGCAGCCCACCACGCCCCCGGAGGGACCTGAGCTCGCTCACGATGAGGCCCATCCCGGCGGAGTCCACGTACGAGGCGCCCGACATGTTGAGGATGATGCGAAGGCATCCNCCGTCCACGGCCGCGTCTATCGCACGGCGCACGCGCGGCACCGTGGTCACGTCGAGGTCGGAGCCCATCGTGAGTACTGATATGTTCGGCTCGGAGTTCATATGGGGCTTGTTCCCAAATCCCCGTCGCGCTAACGCCCCGATCATGCACGGGTCATTCTCGNCCGNCAGAGGAGACGGGTCGCTTCGCCCGACCCACCTCGTCAAAGCGCACGGCGACCATGGCCACGTCNTCATCGAGGTTGCGCCCCGTGAACGCGTCGAGTGTGGCCAGGAGCCTGTCGAGAAGACCATCGAAGCCGCGCGGGATCTCGTGCATGACCGCGTCACGCAGACCGGCCTCGCCGAAGAAGTCGCCTCGCACGTCGCGCGCCTCGGTCGTGCCATCGGTGTAGAGCAGCAGCACGTCACCCTCGCGGATGGGCGTCGTGCCGTCCTGGTAGGAGATGTCATGGAAGGCACCTACGACGCCTGACTGCACGTCAAGCATCTCGACCTCGCCGGAGGAGGCGCGCTGGAGGACCGCGGGCGGATGGCCGGCCGAGCAGTACGTGAGCGTGCCCGTATCGAGGTCGATGATGCCCACGAAGAGCGTGGCGAAGGTCTCCACGCGCGAGAATCCCAGGAGGAAGTCGTTGAGCGAGCGCACCATGCGCGCCGGTGCGAGGCCCTCCCACGCGTAGGCNCCGAGGGCGGTCTTGACGGCGGCCGAGACCGAGGCGGCCTCCACGCCCTTNCCCGAGACGTCGCCCATGATCACGCAGGCACGACGGTCCGGCAGATGGATGAGGTCGTAGAAGTCGCCGCCCACGAGGGCGGTCGCGGTCGCCGAGGAGTAGATGCCCTGGGCCGAGAGGCCGTCCACGTGCTGCAGCTCGTTCCTCATACCCGTCTGGAGCGCCTGGGAGATGCGCTTGTCCTGGTCGCGGGCCTCCTCCCCCTGGGCGATGTCATGCACGTCCTCTGCGAGGCGCAGCAGGAAGTCCTGCTCGACGTTGTCCATGGGCTCGGAGCCGTCAGGCCTCAGGAACATGCACGCGCGGCGCTCGCCACCGAGACGCCCCATGTCCATGAGGGCGCCGATGCATGGCTCGCCGAGGTCGCGCAGGAACGCGGAGAGCGGCGAGCCGCCTGCCAGGGGGACCACCGCAACGTCACCCTGGCGAAAGCCATCCGCGACCTCGTCGAGGGCAAACGGGAGGGAACGCTCGCCCATGAGTGGCAGGTCGGCCATGAGGATCTTCTGGTGGACGTTCTCCCCCACCGGCACGTACGCGGCGTCAAGCTCGTCCGCGGCGCGACCCAGCACGTCGCGCAGTACCTCGACGACGCCGGCGCCCTCGAACCCCGACATGAGCTGCTCACGCAGGTCGGAGCCAAGCGAGTCGAGACGCTCGGAGCGCTGTGCGCGCATGGCCGAGAAGGCTCCTACGAGCTGCACGGAGAGGTAGTGCGCAACCGAATCGAGGAGGCGCGCGTCATCTGCCGGTATCGGCCGCACACGCTTCCATCCGACCTCGATGATCGATATCACGTGGCCACCGAACCACACGGGCACGGCAACGAAGCTCGAGAAGGGCGGCAGGAGGTTCGTCCGGACGCGCAGGATCTCATGCGTGTCCTCGTTCACGACCTCACGCACGGTGAGCCTCCCCTGGCGCAGGGCGTCACCCGAGGGCACCACCACCCGCAGGCGAATGGCGCTTCCCTCGCGCGTGGTCAGCGCCTCCACGGTGCGACCGAACGCCATGAACTGCGGCACCTTCGCGTCCGCGAGCGAATCGCTCAGGCCACGGAGGTGAAAGCCATCCGGCTGGGCGAGGTAGACCACCGTGCCATCGGCGTCCATCGTCTCGGAGATCTCGTCGATGACGCGTCCGAAGAGGGTGTTCACGTCCTGCGAGTCGAGCGTGTCGAGAACGATCCGCAGAGCGCCGGAGAGCCTCCTGTTGGCACGGGCGAGGTCTGCCACGGCACGGGCGCCCTCGTGTTCCGCCACGTCACGCGCCTCTATGGGGTACGCGACGAGAAGGTACGTCTCGCCAGGCGCATGCACGCGGTCGCAGCGCACGCGCATGGCCTCGGGGCTGCCGTCGGCACCCGTGCAGGTGATGATGGCAGACTGTCCGTCAACGGGAAAGGGAAGCTTGGCCGGCGAGAACTCCACCTCTGCGTCGTTTCTCTCAGGGGGAGGAAAGAGCGAGCGAACGTCGGCGCCCGCGATTCCCGAACCGTGGCAGAGCATGTTGTTCGCAGCGTCGTTGGCAAGGAGGATGCGGCCGGCTCCATCGAAGGCCACGACGGCCTCACCCGTAAGCTGGAGCAGCATGGCGAGAGCACCCGCGAGGCTCCCCTCGCCGATACCCTCGATGTTCCTGGTGCTCAACGCCTTCGCAGCCACGCATCCCCTAGAGCTCGTCGGAACGGTACAGCTCCTCGGGTGCCAGGAAGACGAGTCCGGAGTCGCCCAGCTTGATGGCGAGCGGCTCCCCGGAGACCTTCACGACGTCGACGGTCCGACCGCCCAAAGAGCAGCTATAAGCGTACTCCACGTTGAGGTCGCACGAGGCGAGACGGTCGAGGATGCATCCAAGACCGCCCGGCGTGTTCTCGACCTCGACGGCAACGACCTTGGAAACGATCACCTGGTAACCTTCGCGCTCCACGATCATGGCAGCCGCTCGCGGGTGATCGCAGATGATGCGAAGCAGGACGAGGTCCGTGTCGTTGGCGATCATGAGGGCGTGAATCTGTATGCCCGCCGCTCCGAGCTTGTGGCAGAGGCCGGCAAGCGTGCCGGAGCTGACGGGAAGGCAGATGGTGAGCTGATCGATGAGCATGGCGACTCCTCCCTAATCAAGGTTGAGACCATGTCCATGTTCTCAGCTCCCGGAGTCGGGCGGATTTCGCTTGCGATACGTTTCTGCAACCGTGGAGGGTCGTGGCTGCTCCTCTTAGCCAGATGTCGGGGATAACGACATTATCGTGGCGCTGACGTTCAAGAAATGTCGTTATCCCCGACATCTGGCTAAGGGGGAGGGCACGACATCGATCAGACCCGTTGGAACCACCGTGGAACACGAGACGATCATCGAGACCGGCACCCACGCAGGGTCCACGAAAACAAAAGGACCCCCATCTCTGGGGGTCCTGACACCTCATGGTGTCGGAGGCGGGACTTGAACCCGCACGACCTTTTAGTCGGTCACTAGCACCTCAAGCTAGCGCGTCTGCCAATTCCGCCACTCCGACGTGCGCCTTACGGCAAGGGAAATACTAACACACTTCCCGGCGATGCAAGCGAGAAATCCGATGTGGCCCATTTCTGCGAAGAAGCTGCTAACTCCGACAAACACATGCTCGTACCAGCGAAAAGCCCACCCGCGGCTGCGAATGGGCCTTTCGGGTCGTTCATCGTTGTACCCTACAGCTCGATCGAGGCAACCTTGATGGGGTTGGGTGCGGAGAAGTGACAGGCGCAGTAATGCCTCGGACCAACCTCCCGAAGCTCGGGAACCTCCTGGGCACAGCGGCTCGTGGNCCCTACAGCTCGATCGAGGCGACCTTGATGGGGTTGGGTGCGGAGAAGTGACAGGCGCAGTAATGCCTCGGACCAACCTCCCGAAGCTCGGGAACCTCCTGGGCACAGCGGCTCGTGGCCATCGGGCAGCGCGTGTGGAACGGGCAGCCCGACGGCGGGTCGATCGGCGAGGGTGGATCACCCTTCAGGATGATGCGCTTGCGCGAGTGCTGGATGTCGGGGTCGGGCACCGGCACGGCCGAGAGGAGCGACTGCGTGTACGGGTGGTTGGGAGCCGCGTAGAGCTCCTTCCAGTCGGCTACCTCCATGAGGTGGCCAAGGTACATGACCGCGATGCGATTGGAAACGTGCTGCACGACGGAGAGGTCGTGGGCGATGAACAGGTACGCCGTGCCAAACTCCTGCTGGAGGTCGGCGAGAAGGTTCAGCACCTGTGCCTGGATGGAGACGTCAAGGGCCGAGACNGGCTCGTCGCAGATGATCAGCTTCGGGCGCAGGGCGAAGGCGCGAGCGATGCCCACGCGCTGACGCTGACCGCCGGAGAACTCGTGCGGATAGCGGTTGATGTGCTCGGGGTTGAGCCCGACGATATCGAGGAGCGACGCCACATAGCGGACGCGATCCTCCCTGTCGGGCATGAGGCCGTGGATGACAAGCGGCTCGGAGACGATCTCGCCGATGGTCATGCGGGGGTTCAGCGAGGCGTACGGGTCCTGGAAGATGTACTGCATGTTGCGGCGCATCTGCTTGAGTTCCCTCTTCTTCATCTTGGCCACGTCATGACCATCGAAGAGAACGGCTCCCGAGGTGGGCGTCGTGAGCCGCATGATGCAGCGACCCGTGGTGGACTTTCCGCAGCCAGACTCGCCGACAAGACCGAGGGTCTCGCCTGGGTAGATGTCAAAGCTCACGTCCTCGACCGCTTTGACCTTCTTCTTGTTGTGCTCGAAGACACTCGAGTCGACAGGAAACTCCTTGGTGAGGTGCTCGACGTGAAGCAGGGGCTCAGCCATTACTCCTCGCCCCCTTCCTTGACCGCATCAGGGACCTTGTCCTGCACCGTCGTACGCGTGCGGCTGGTCGTGGGAGCGTTCTTGGCCACGAAGTCGGAATTCATGCTGTAGTGGCAGGTGGAATAGTGGCCGGTCTCGGTGACGTACTTCTCCGGGCGCTCGGCGCGGCACTTGTCGGTAGCATACGGACAGCGCGGCGAGAAGGAGCAGCCGGTCGGTACGTTGACCAGCGAGGGCGGGTTGCCGTTGATGGGCGTGAGCGGGTGCTTCTCGGTCATGACCGGATCGGGGATGGAGCGAACCAGACCCCAGGTGTAGGGATGAACCGGGTTGTAGAAGATCTCCTCCGCGGAGCCAAACTCCACAGGCCGCCCGGCGTACATGACCATGATCTTGTCGGCGATGTCGGCAACGACACCAAGGTCGTGCGTGATCATGACGATGGCGTTGCCGTTCTGCTCCTGCATCTTTATCATGAGCTCGATGATCTGGGCCTGGATGGTCACGTCCAGGGCCGTGGTGGGCTCGTCGGCAATGAGGATGTCAGGGTCGCAGGCGAGAGCCATGGCAATCATGACGCGCTGGCGCATGCCGCCCGAGAACTGGTGCGGATAGTCCTTCACGCGCTGCTCGGGATTGGGGATGCCGACCATCTCGAGAAGCTCGATGGAGCGCTTGAGCGCCTCCTCCTTGGTGTAGCCGCGGTGCAGGCGCAGGCCCTCGCCAAGCTGCCGACCGATCGTGTAGACCGGGTTCAGGGAGGTCATCGGGTCCTGGAAGATCATCGCGATGTCATTGCCACGGATGTCCTGCATCTGCAGCTCGCTCATCTGAAGGAGCGACTGGCCGCGGTAGCGCACGTCACCGCCCTCGATCCGTCCCGGGGGCATGTCGATGAGACCCATGATGGTCATAGCGGTGACCGACTTGCCGGAGCCGGACTCGCCCACCACACCGAGCGTCTCGCCGCGGTCAAGCGTGTAGGACACGCCGTCAACGGCTTTGACCACACCATCCTGCGTATGGAAGTACATCTGGAGGTCGTCGACCTCAAGCAGGTGCGAACCCTCGGGAACGGGCTGCTCCTTGAGGTTCATCTGCACCCTATTGTTCTTCTTTGCCATGGTTTATGCGTCCTTCATCTTGACGTCGAGTGCATCGCGCAGGCCATCGCCGAGAAGGGTGAAGGCGAGCACCGTGGTGAGGATTGCGATGCCAGGCATGATCATGAGCCACGGCTGGGTTGCCAGGTACGCCTGACCATCCTGGATGAGGAGACCCCACGATGGGTTGGGGGCCGTGACGCCCATGCCAAGGAAGGAGAGCGCCGCCTCGGTGAGGATTGCGGAACCGATGTTCATCGTGGCATAGACGACGATGGACGCCACCGAGTTGGGGAAGATGTGGCGCATGATGATGCGGACGTCGGAGGCACCCATGGAGCGGGCCGCATCAACGTAGTCGTTCTCCTTGACCGAGAGGATCGCCGAGCGGAAGACGCGGGCGATGGACGGCCAGCCGAGGACGCCGATGGCAATGAACACGTTCTGGATGCCCGCCCCGATGACGGCAAGCATGACGATGACGAAAAGCGTATACGGAAACGCCAGGAAGACGTCCGCCAGTCGCATGATTATCGTGTCCCACCATCCGCCGTAGTATGCCGCGAGGGCACCGGCGATGAGACCGATGACCGTGGAGATGGCCGTGGCGAGAAGACCGACGGCAAGCGAGATGCGCGAGCCGTAGACGACGCGGCAGAGCACGTCGCGGCCGAGGGTGTCGGTACCAAAGGGATGCTCGAGCGATGGTGGCATCCTCGACTCCGCAGACATGGTCGTGGAGTCGATGTCCGTGGGACTGCCGAGCCATTGGGGCACCCAGAGGTCGGCGGAGATGGCGATGGCGGCGACGATGATGATCCAGATCGCACCGATCATCGCCAGGTGGTTCTTCTTGATTCTCTTCCACGCGTCTCCCCAGAGGGTGCGCGACGAGGTGGGGGCATTGGCGGCTGCCGCGGCGGCCTTCTCGGAGAATACGCCGAGGTTGTCCGAAGAGAAGTCGTCGTTCTTCTGGGTNTTGCTCTCGTTCTCAGCCATTGATCCTCCCCCTCCTAGTTCTTGTCTTTGGGCGCGCCGAACCTGATGCGAGGATCAAGGAAGGCGTAGCTCACGTCGACGATGAGGTTGATTACCATGACCACGAGAACGATGACCGTGACGGAGCCCAAGACGATGGGCCAGTCACGCGACGTGATGGCTCGGTACGTCTCATAGCCGATGCCAGGCCAGTTGAAGACCGTCTCGGTGAGGATGGCGCCCGCGAGCATCGTGCCGAAGTCTATGCCGATGTAGGTGACGACGGGGATGAGCGCGTTCTTGAGGGCGTGCTTGCGAATGACGTCACGCTTTGAGAGGCCCTTGGCCTTGGCGGTGCGAATGTAGTCCTGGTTGAGGACCTCGAGAAGCTGCGAGCGCATGATTCGGGCGGTNTACGCCATGGAGATGGCCGCNAGCGTGAAGGCGGGCATGATGTAGTAGACCCANCCCGGGAACGTGGCATAGGGGCCAGCGACNCCAGATATGGGCAGGTAGAACGCTCCACCCGTGGCATCCTTGAGGAATATGCCAAAGAACAGCTGAAGGAGCATGCCCAACCAGAACGCCGGCATCGACACGAAGAGCGCCGACAGCAGCGTCACGAGGATGTCCCAGAAGGAGTAGCGTTTTATCGCTGAGATCATGCCCGCACCTATGCCGAGCACCGCCTCCAGGACGATGGCCACGAGGGCGAGCCTCACCGTGTACGGATACTTGGGACNCGATGATGCTNGANNNCNNCNNCTGGCCGGACTTCTGG
>JGI20225J20221_1000883_pt1 | contig 12667 bp, 11 predicted proteins | sample BioMet4_FD_20221 | JGI IMG/M metagenome (IMG submission 20221) | reverse complement strand
CGCGGGCCGCTCAGCCGAGCATACAGTCCACGCGTCGCGGCTTCCGGCAGAGACGCTCCTTACCCTGATGTCAACCCTCTAGGCCACAGGGATAGTCGTAGCCCTTTCTCAGGAGCTCTGGTAGCTCTGGGTCAGCTCGCCCGCTATTGTGCAGCGAGCGATCCGTCCCTTATACGCCCGGCGTATGACCACCAGGGCCGACGACCGCGGACCCTCTTCTGCGAAGCAGCCAGCAGCTTGGCTATCCGGGGCAGACTGCTCTATGCCCTCGCGTGTGCCACCCAAAGACGACAGCCTCCGCGCCGAAAGCGAGACGATATCTATAGCGTGCGCTCCGTACGAGTACTACCCCCCGATTATGTACTTTACTATCTTCCCATGAACTTGTAAGAGCCGCGTACCTCTACCTCTTCTTGACCGGCATAGAGTGCGGGTAGAAAGCCCCCAGACGCCGATGGCCCTGCGCGGCTACGGAGTGTTTCCGAACCTTGTTGTTGGGTATCTTGGGCCCCCAGCGTATGCTTTACTTATGCCCTCATGGACAGGTAGCTCCCGTTTACGGTCGGGTCTTAAGGCGCTGCAAAGACGGTCTGCATGTTACTTGGATACCGATTGCCTTCGTAGTACCGTCTCTTGGACCGCTTACTTGCGGGTATCTGGTTTCTGCTCATGGAGGTACTGCCGGCTAGAGCTTTTGGCCTACTGCACAGATAGGACAGTCCGAGACCACCGTACGAGCTTAGGGGCTAACTTCTCGGGTACCCCTGCAGGTTTGGAACCATGGCCCCAGAAGGCTCCGTACGTACGACCCTCCAGAAAGCTACGACGAAGGCGACCTGTGCCGGACCTGGCTACGCCGCCACTCAGTTGCGAAAACAAAAAGCCGAGTCTTGCTGGGTTGGGAACAGTATAGAGCTATGGTCCCACCACGACCCTCTTCAAGACGGCGATAACCCCTGTAGCTTTACGGCAAACCATGGAGAACTACGGTGCGTGGGACAGGCAGTTATACCTTTTGGCAGTACCCCCAAGCAGCTGCTATGTGCTAAATCCATAGCAGGGGGCGATAACGATCCTTAGTGGTCTTCCCCGTTCAAAGGCTGCTACACGCCTTCGAACTACTTGACCATCCCTCTATGGTGCTCCGTGTGCGCCTATAGGACACCCGCGGTAGGTCACAAGGCGACCACCGGAGCCCCGCCCTACCAGGCGCTGGAAGTTAGCCTTGGGACTCGCCGGCGCTATCGTCAGGGCAGTGGGTTTCTCGTTGCCGTGTCAAAGAAGTGGAAGTACTGGGGCAGGTACTTGCTTTCGACATACTCGAACTCGATGCCGTTTGAGTCGTAGGTACGGCTGCGTGTGACCGCGAGGTAGATGGGCCCATCGAGACCTAGCAGCTCGCGGTCCTTTTCGTTGGGTTCCTCGACGGTGATCTCTCGCTCGCTCACCATGATGGCTATTCCCAGGTTCGCCTCGATGTAGTGGAAGAGCGATGACGTGGCAATCTCCTGGTTGATACCCGGGACCTCCGAGGTCAGGAAGTGGTGTCGGTCGATGGCCATCCGCTCGCCGTCAAGGCTGCGTACCAGGTTCACACGAGTGAGGTCGGCACCCTCAGGGAAACCGGTCGTATCGGCGATGTCGGGGGTGCACTCGACGTGATCGAGCAGGAACACGCTAGCGGAAGAGGTGGCGCCAATCGTTCGAGCCGACTCGGTGAACGAGGGGAGACCTTCCACGGAGAAGGCGTTTTCCTTCTTGACGCTTCCCCGGGCACTCCAGATGACGCGTACGCCTCTTCCCCTGATGGACTGGACCAAGCCTTCGTTTGCGAGAAGCGAGATGGCCTTCCTTACGGTCATGCGCGAGCAGCCATAGCGTTGCGTGAGTTCAAGCTCGGAGGGGAGAAAGCTGCCCATGGGGATGGTGCCGGCCTTTACCTCGTGACGGAGGTTCTTGTAAATGACGTCATAGAGAACCTTGCCCACGATGCTGCCTCTCAGCCTGTGTGTTCCTGTGCGCCTTGGTACGGCCAGCTCGCACCGTCACCTGCGTCAATAAGTATACGTTAACTCCCCATAACCCGCTTGCCGTTCATTACATACCACTCACCAAGTGTGTCTAACCTGTCTAGACAAATTGTCTATATTTGCAGTCGAGCCACATGTCTAGACATGTAAAAGGCATCTGACAGGCTCGCCGGCGACGAAGTACGCTCGAACGACAGACGAGGGAAGGTATGCCACTTATGGCAAAACAGAGCTATGCGGTGACGATTGCGGGTGGGGGCAGCACGTACACCCCAGGTGTCGTACTTATGCTCCTGCAGGAGAGGGAGAGGTTTCCCGTCGGCAGGATCATGCTGTACGACAACGACGCAAAGCGCCAAGAGACTATCGCCGCAGCGTGCGCCATCTACGTGCGTGAGAACGCACCTGATGTGACGTTCGGCTACACGACGGATCCCGAGGTCGCCTTCACCGGCGTTGACTTCGTCCTGGCACAGATTCGCGTGGGAAAGTACGCGATGCGTGACAAGGACGAGAAGATTCCCCTTAAGTACGGCGTCCTCGGTCAGGAGACCTGCGGTCCCGGTGGTATCGCCTACGGTTTGCGTTCCATCGGGGGCGTCCTTGAGATCCTGGACTACATGGAGAAGTACTCGCCCGACGCGTGGATGCTCAACTACTCCAATCCGGCTGCCATCGTGGCCGAGGCGACGCGGCGTCTGCGGCCCCACTCCAGGATCATCAACATCTGTGATATGCCCATTGCGCTCATGGACGTCATGGCCACGATGTGCGGACTCCACGACCACCACGATCTCGTGGTGGGCTACTACGGCCTTAACCATTTCGGTTGGTGGTGGAAGATCGAGGATGCGCAGGGTCGCGACCTCATGCCCACCATCAGGACACACATGGCCCAGAACGGCTTTGCAGGTGAGGGCAGTGACATGGCGTTCGTGGATGATTCCTGGCTGCAGACGTTCAAGAAGGCCAAGGATGTCTGGACGCTTGACCCCGACACGATTCCTAATACCTATCTCAAGTACTACCTCTATCCCGACGACGTGGTGAGACATACAGACCCCATGCATACCAGAACGGACGAAGTACGCGAGGGCAGGGAGAGGAGCGTCTTCGGCACCGCCCGNCAGATNGTCGAGAAGGGTACCGCAGAGGGGTTCGGGCTCAAAGCGGATGCGCACTCCGAGTATATCGTCGATCTGGCCCGTGCTCTCGCGGAGAACACGCGCGAGCGGTTCATGCTGATCGTCCCCAACGAAGGTGCTGTCGAGAACTTCGACCGTACCGCGATGGTCGAGGTCCCCTGCGTNGTGGGCAGCACCGGCTATGAGAGAGTCTGTCAGGGTNCTGTCCCACAGTTCCAGAAGGGCATGATGGAGCAGCAGGTCTCCGTCGAGAAGCTCGCGGTTTCTGCCTGGATCGACCACTCCTACCAGGAGCTCTGGCAGGCCATGACGCTGTCCAAGACGGTGCCCTCGGCTTCCGTGGCAAAGCGGGTGCTCGATGATCTCGTCGAGGCAAACAAGGAGTTCTGGCCGCAGCTCCGCTAGTGGTATGGCGTGCTCGGGCGATGCATGAGAATACACGAAGGTTTGCATCCCGGCTGATGGCAGGATGCATCGAGAGAAAGCGAAGTCATGAGCGAAAGCAAGGAGCTNGCCAACAAGGAGTTGGCAAAGCAAGTGGTGGGGCTCGTTGGTGGTAGTTCGAACATCCTGAGCGTGTCCCATTGCATGACACGCTTGCGCCTCAAGTTGGGAGATGAAACCAAGGCGGACACCAAGGCCATCGAGGCCCTGCGTGGCGTAATCGAGGTCGTGAACGCAAACGGCCAGTATCAGGTCATCGTAGGAATCAACGTAATTGAGGACGTCTACGACGAGGTGGTGAAGGAGACTGGCGTCACGGGGCTAGGTGAGGTCAACGAGAACGGCACTCCTGCCAAGAAAGGCAGCGTTGCCTCGACGCTGATCGACCTCATCTCTGGTATCATCCAGCCGATTCTGGCGGTACTCTGCGCGGCGGGCATGATCAAGGGCATCCTGACCATCGCTGTGTTCCTGGGCTGGATTGCCAAGACGGATGGCATCTACCAGGTCCTGTATGCTGCGGGCGATGGCTTCTTCTACTTCCTGCCCATCATCCTGGGTTATACGTCCGCCAAAAAGTTCGGCTCGAGCGAGTTCATCGGCATGACCCTGGGCATCGCGCTCACGTATCCAAGNATGGTNAACATAACCGCTGGTAGCGCGCTTGGCACGGTGCTTGCCAACACGCCGTTTGCCATGAGCTACTACACGACGATCTTCGGCATTCCAGTCATCATGCCGACGGCGGGCTATACCAGCTCCGTCATTCCCATCATCCTTGCCGTCTGGATTGCCGCAAAGCTCGAGAAGTACTTCCGTCAGCACTTCTCCGAGTACATCAAGTTCTTCTTCGTTCCCACCTGCACCCTCGCCATCATGGTTCCGCTGACCTACCTGGTCATCGGCCCCATCGCGACGTTTGTCACCAACCTTCTGAGTGTCATGTTCAATTCGCTCTATGGCATTCCCGTCATCGGCGGTGCCCTCGGCGGCGCGATCCTCACCGGCTTCTGGCAGGTGCTTGTCATCTTCGGCTTCCACTGGAGCGTCATCACCCTGATGCTCATCAACATCGCAGGCAACGGCTTCGACGTCATCATGGCCCCGTACATGGTGTGCTCGTTCGCACAGGTGTTCGCCGTCCTGGCGATGCTGCTCAGGACCAAGGACACGAAGCTCAAGGAGCTCGGCTGGCCTGCGTTCATCACCGGGTTCTTCTTCGGCATCACCGAGCCCTGCCTGTATGGCGTGACGCTGCCCAAGAAGAGGCCGTTCGTGATCAGCTGCCTCGCCTCCGTTCCCGGCGGCCTCTTCATCGGTGCGATGGGCACCAAGATGTACGAGTTCACCGGTGGTGCCTTCTGTGCGCTTCCTGGGTTCGTGGACCCCACAGGTGTCAACGGCGCCTCCTATGTGATCTGGGTGCTCATCGGCATTGCGATTTCCAGCGTCATATCCTTCGTCTGGACATATGCGACCTATAGGGATGAGCCTGCGGCCGCATAGCCGTACGATCTCGTAGACAAAAGGCGCCTTTCCCCGAGGCGTCCGCACTCTGCCGTGCGGGCGCCTTTTGCGGGGCTTGGGCCATACGATGCCTTGGAGGTGTCATCGGGCAGATGCCAAGAGATACGTTTGATAGGGACCTGGGGCTAGCATATCTGGCGAGGCTCCGCGAGCTAGGAGTGGAGACACGCTCCATTGTGGCGATGCGAGGCGGCGAGGTCGTGTTCGAGCACGCGACTCATCCGTTTCCCCTCGACTACGTGCATCCGCTCTACTCGGTGACGAAGTCCTTCACGTCCGTTGCGGTGGGAATGCTGGTGGACGAGGGAAGGGTCGATGTCGGCAGGCCCTGGATATCGTGGTTTCCCGAGTACGAGGCCGCGGTCGCGGACGAGCGATTTCTCGGCGTGACCGTGAGGGATTTGTTGACCATGACCTTGGGACAGGATGGGGAGCCCTACGTGCGCAGTGACGATGACTGGGCACTCGGGGTCGTGGGCAAGGAGCTCTCGCACGAGCCGGGAACTGTGTTTTGCTATAACTCGATGTGCTCCCACCTTTTGTCCATGCTCGTGCAGCGCGTGAGCGGCCAGAGGCTTGCCGACTTCCTCTCGAAAAGGCTCTTCGAGCCGCTGGGAATCAGACGTTGGTGGTGGGAGGAGGACCGTCGCGGACATAGCACCGGCGGCTTCGGCCTCCACCTCTCAACGCCCGACCTCGCACGATTCGGCCAGTGCCTCCTGGACGGTGGCACGTGGGAGGGGAGGAGGGTCATCCCTGCGGCATGGGTGGCCGANGCGACGCGCCCGCAGGTACGGACGCGGCCGTTTCTCCCCGCTGACGCGACGGAGGATCGCAACGGCTATGGCTACCAGTTCTGGATGTGCGCGGGAGGGGGCTTTCGCTGCTCGGGACTCTTTGGCCAGCTCTGCTACGTGAGGCCAGAGGATGCCCTGGTGGTTGCCGCCTCGAGCTCGACAACGGGGAGCAAGGTCCTATTGGACCCGCTCTATGAGGTGCTCGGGGGCGGGTATCCCGTCTGCGGAGTCTCGGGTTCATCCCTGGACGTACTTCCAGTNGTTGACGGCGCCGCCCATGCCCGCGCAAGCGAGGAGCGCCTTGAGGGCAGACATCGCTGCCTGGACAATCCCGGTGGCTTCGATGCGTTCGAGCTGTACGTCGATGACGAGTCGGCCACTGGGCCGCAAGCCCACCTTGCGTTCGAGCGCGGTGGCGATTGCTTCCGGATCGATGCTGGAAGTGGGGATTGGCTCAGGGCTCCCGCGGGACAGAGGCCGGTTGGGGAGCTGTTCCCGTTCGCGACGCATGGTGCCGAGAGGGACGCGCCCCCCTCATGGGACGTCCCGGCCACCTTCGCGTCCTATGGCTGGACGTCGNCCACCACGCTCGTGATCTCCGTACGGGAGTTGGACGCCACGCGACGGACTTTCGTGAGGATGTCGGTTGATGGCAGGTATGCCCTCTGCGAGCTCTGGGCTGAGGGNATGCTCGGCGGGATGGAGCCGATGCNCTACACGATGGNCGCCGAGGTCTAGTCGGCGTCTTACCGTGCTGTTTTATCCTAGGCAGCAGGGCCAAGGGCTTACGGTAGTCGTAAAAGGAAACCATCTCGGGCTGTGATGGCTCTTGCGTTCCGTAGCCAGTGCAGCTCAATATAGGAGCAACCCTCCCAAGATGCCTGTTCTCTTACAGTAGTGTTCTGAGCCTTCAATTCACATCAGCAGTCTCCACAACACTGGCCCGTTCCCCAACGATTGGTTTCATCCAATGAGGAACGGGCCAGATTCAGAAGCATGGACCGTAAGGTTCTGGGGTCCTACAAATACGATGAACGTATGCTAATCCTCTTGGAATTGATCCTTAGGCGCACCGCACACCGGACATGTCCAATCGTCGGGAACATCCTCCCATTTTGTGCCAGGGGCAATATCGTGTTCGGGATCCCCGGTTTCCTCGTCATAGACGTATCCGCAGACGGTACAGGTGTACTTTTTCATGAACTGTTCCTCCTAATCTCGACCCTTCCCGATTGATAGGGCTGATTCATCTGCTCGAAAGGGCTCTCTCGCTTTCCGGTNAGGAACGCCGGGAGGGCCTCGGACCTCTCGGCGTTCGTCGCATAGGGACGGACATAGGCCCACTCGCGGGCGAGCGTCTGGTTCATCCGCTCGACCTTGCCGTTCTGCCAGGGGCTGTAGGGCCTCGTGAGGATGTGGGACGCGCCGACCGAGGCGAGGGCCTCGGCGAAGGCCTCCGACCTGTAGCCGGGCCCGTTGTCGGTCATGTACTCCCGTATGCGGATTCCCAGGGAGGCGAAGTGGGCATGCGCGCGCAGCGCGAAGCCGGCGCAGGTCCCCTTCCGCGCATCGGCGAGTTCCTCGGCGTAGGCGACGCGGCTGCGGTCATCGACAGCGACGTGCAGGCACTCGACGCCCGTGCCACGGCGGTGGTCGCACCCGTCCCTGCCATGCGCCCTCCAGCCACCACCCTCGGGGATGCGTGCCACCTTCTCGGCGTCGACGTGCAGCAGGTCATCGGGGGGTCTCGTGCTCGTAGCGCACCCGCGTCACCGGCCCGCGGGGCCCCATGCCACCACCCACCGGGTCGTACTCGGACAGGACCGGGCATCCGGTATCGGCGACGATACGAGAGCAGGTCCCGGCGGGCACACCGGTCACGGCCGCGAGCGCGAGCGCGTCGCGGCGCAGCCCGGGCCTCGTCCTCACGACCAGGTCGCGCGCCTCGCCGGGTGTCTCCGTGGGGGGGCCGGAGCGGCCGGGAGGGCATGTCTTCCATCGGCATGCCATGCCGGCTCCTCGAAAGCCACTTGTGCGTGGCCTGCCTCGAGACCCCCATCTGGCGTGCCGCCTCGGAGACACGCCCACCGCTCTCGATGCGCTCGCAGAGGGTGCGTCGACCGATTGGGGCGGGTCGTGCGCTGGGATGCCGTGGCAAGGGAGGACTTCCTTTCTCGCTGCGAATCCAGCCGATCCACAGCTTGGGGGAAGTCCTCCCGTCTTGTCACTCCCTGATCTGTAAACAACGTCCTAGCACGCAACACCTAATGACTTGCACATCGGCGCGACTGCGTTTCCGGCAGCGGCGCTGGCAGGACGAATCCCCCGCGCGCCGCGACAAGACGGTATCCGCAGGACAGGTCCGTCCGATTAGATTGTGGTGGAGGTGCGGAGAGTCAGGACGAACCCACGAGCTTGAGTCCTCATCCCGATCGCGACGGCGGAAAGGCGATAGCGTATGGCGTCCGGATGGAATGGTGCTTGTGGCTGCATCATCTACCAGGTAGTGCATGTATCATCACGGCCATCCTGCACCAGGGGGACGCGAAGGCACCATGGCCTGAGATGCATCGGCGCTCCGGTCTCGTGGAGCGCCCGCATGACTGGACGAGGCGGGCAGACCATGCCGCGCAGGCCTGTGAGAAGCTCGTGTACGGGGTATCACCAGGCCTCGCGAATGACTGGGCCATCAGATGACACATGACATTTGACTTTGTGGTCGCAATGACCATACTGTCAATGACCTAGGGTCCACCGGTCGTGGACCGTTTGATGAGGAGGTGAGGTCATGGAGGGACACAGTAGGAGCGCCCACGGTGGGGAGCGCGCACGATTGCCCTTGCGACTGGCCTCGTCGTCCTACATGGGTCATCACATAGCTGGGTAGCTCTGCGCCCGTGGGCATTCATCATCTCGTCAGACCAGTTCCGATTCTATGGTATGGGAGGTGTGCAGAATGCTGAGGAGCAAGCATGCACTGCATACAGCTGCTTTTACGCAGAAGGGCGCGGCCGATGCGCCCACACGGTTCTCACGGGGGGACCTGGGCGTCGATCTCGAGTTCGCCGCCACGCATAAGGTCAGTTACGTCTTTCGCAGACTCGTGACGAGTCAGGACGGTCTGACGGAGGATATCGTTCGCGCCCAGCTTGACCTACATGGCAAGAACGTCATGACGGAGCGTCGGGCCGAGGCGCCGGCAGTTCGGTTCGTGCGCTCGTTCGTGAGTCCCTTCACCCTGATTCTCGTCGCTCTCGCTATTATCTCGTACTACACGAACGTCGTTCTGGTTGCACCCGAGGAGCGGGATCCGTCCACTACCATCATCATCGCCGTGATGGTCGCCATCTCGGGGACGCTGCGCTTCACGCAGGAGAGCAAGGGGGCCTCGGCAGCCGCCGCCCTCAAGAAGATGGTGACCACCACCTGCTGCGTCGTGCGCAAGGGTGTCGGCGAGGGGGAGATCCCGTTCGAGGACGTCGCGGTCGGCGACATCATCAAGGTCTCGTCGGGTGACATGGTGCCGGCCGACTCCCGCCTCGTCACCACGAAGGACCTGTTCGTGACCCAGGCCGCGCTTACTGGTGAGGGTGGGCCGGTGGAGAAGTTCTCCGATCCGGTCGTGGTCCGACGAGTGGCGGGGGACCCGAACCCGACGCTTGCGCTCACGGACTGTACGAACATCCTGTTCACGGGAACCACGGTACAGAGCGGGAGCGCGACGGCCGTGGTGGTCGCGACGGGCGATGACACCTACGTGGGACGCATGATGTCGGTCCTGCAGGCCAAGCCGGAGCAGACGAGCTTCGACGCGGGCGTCGCCTCCGTGTCGCGCGTGCTCGTGGTTTTTATGCTCGTGATGTGTCCCGTTGTCCTGGTGGTGAACGGCCTGACGAAGGGCGACTGGCTCTCCGCGCTGCTGTTCTCCGTCTCCGTTGCCGTGGGGATCACCCCGCAGATGCTTCCCGTGATCGTGACCACATGCCTGTCGCGGGGGGCGAGCGCGATGGCCCATCGGGACGTGATCGTGAAGAACATCAACTCGATCCAGAACCTTGGTGCCATGGATGTGCTGTGCTGCGACAAAACGGGTACCCTCACCCAGGACAAGGTGATCCTGGAGAGACATCTCGACGTGATGGGGCGCGACGACGATCGCGTGCTTCGTCACGCATTCCTCAACAGCTACTTCCAGACGGGCCTCAGAAACCTCCTGGACGTCGCGGTGATCGAGAAGACTGAGGAGTTCTCCGTGAGGGCCGGGGCGGGCAGGGCCAGTCGCTACAACGGGCTCGACACGAAGTACGTGAAGGTCGACGAGGTCCCCTTCGACTTCGAGCGTCGGCGCATGAGCGTCGTGGTGGCGGACGACACGGGCAAGACGCAGATGATCACCAAGGGCGCCGTGGAGGAGGTGCTTGCCGTCTGTGCACAGGTCGAGTATGGCGGGGTGGTCCGCGAGCTTACCAACGAGCTGCGGAGCCGCGTCATGCGGCAGGTCTCCGAGCTCAACGACGACGGCATGCGCGTGATTGCCGTGGCACAGAAGACGAACCCCCGCCCGGTGGGCATGTTCTCGAAGAGGGACGAGTGCGACATGGTCCTCATAGGCTATCTCGCCTTCCTTGACCCCCCAAAGGACAGCGCCGCCAAGGCCATCTCACGGCTCGCGAAGGACGGTGTCTGCGTGAAGATCCTCACGGGCGACAACGGCGGCGTGGCTGCCGCCGTGTGCCGGAAAGTCGGCGTGAACGCGGATGGCATGCTGCTGGGGTCTGAGCTCGATGCACTCTCTGACGAGGAGCTCGCCCGCCGCGCGGACTCGACGCAGCTGTTCGCCAAGCTCTCCCCCCTGCAGAAGGCCCGTGTGGTCAGGGTCCTCCGCTCGGGGGCGGGACGGGACGGGGCAGGCTCCGGGCATGTCGTTGGCTTCATGGGGGATGGCATCAACGATGCCGCCGCCATGCGCGCGAGCGACGTGGGGATATCGGTCGATACGGCCGTTGACGTGGCGAAGGAGTCGGCCGACATCATCCTGCTCGAGAAGGACCTCATGGTCCTTGATAGGGGCATCGTTGAGGGACGCAAGACGTACGGCAACACCATCAAATACATCAAGTCGACGGTCAGCTCGAATTTCGGCAACGTGTTCTCCGTGATGGTGGCCAGCGCCTTCCTGCCGTTCCTGCCCATGACCGCCCTGCAGCTGCTGCTGCTGGGTCTCGCCTACACCGTCTCGTGCACGGCCGTGCCTTGGGACAACGTGGACGAGGAGTTCCTGTCCCATCCCCGTACCTGGGACGCACGTGCCATCGTGGGCTTCATGCTCTGGCTTGGGCCGACGAGCTCGGTCTTTGACATCCTCACCTATGCTGTCATGTTCTTCTGGCTGGCGCCCATGGTCGTAGGCGCGCCATGGGCGACTCTCGTGACATTGGGCGATACCGTCCGTATGGCGGCGTTCGCGACGGTGTTCCAGACGGGGTGGTTCGTCGAGTCCATGTGGACCCAGACGTTCGTGCTCCACACCCTGCGCACGGAAAGGCTCCCCTTCGTGCAGAGCCATGCGTCCTGGCAGCTCACGCTCCTCACGGCAACCGGCGTCATCGTCGTGACCCTGCTGCCGTATCTGCCTGGTGTTTCCGGTGCGCTCGGCCTGTCTGCGCTGCCAGCGGCCTACTATGGGGTCCTGCTCGCGTTCATGGTGGGGTATCTCACGTTGGCCAACGTCGTGAAGAAGATCTACGCACGAAGGTACGGTGGACTGCTGTAGCCGCTGGCAGGGGAGCCATGCCGTGCCCTTGTGCGCCTTCCGAACCCGAGCCTCTAATCCCCACTGACGACCTTCACAACGCTGGCCCGTTCCCCAACGATTGGTTTCATCCAATGGGGAACGGGCCAGATTCAGAAGCATGGATCGTAAGGTTCTAGGGCCCTACACATACGATGAGCGTAGGCTAATCATCTTGGAATTGGTCCTTAGGCGCACCGCACACCGGACATGTCCAATCGTCGGGAACATCCTCCCATTTTGTGCCAGGGGCAATACCGTGTTCGGGATCCCCGGTTTCCTCGTCATAGACGTATCCGCAGATGGTACAGGTGTACTTCTTCATAAGCTGTTCCTCCTGATCTCGACCCTTTCCNGTCCGTTAGATGACCAGCGTCGGAGCGGCNTAGACACGTGTCGCCAACTCGTTGTCGAGCATGTAGAGGCCCTTTGCCTCCCCACCGAACAGGTCGTATTTCTTGACGATCGTCTCGGTGTTCTTCTCCTCCTCGTTCTGTTCCTTAATGAACCAGTCGAGAAACTGCATGGTCCTGAAGTCCTTCAGTCCATATGCCGCCGCATAGATGTTGTTGATAGATGCGGTCACCTCTTGCTCATGCTTGAAGGCTGCAGCTGCCGGCTCTCTGAAATCTGAAAACTGCATGTCTGGNGCCTTGACGTCAAAGAGCCGTATCCGGTAATTGTTGTTCTGTAGATACTTCACNAACAGCATCGCATGGTCGCGCTCTTCTTGAGTCTGGATGTAGAACCAGTTTCCAAACCCATTGAGCTCCTGGTCGATATAGTAGTCGTGGATGTCCAAATAGAGATAGGCAGAGTACCATTCCATGTTGATTTGCTTGTCGATCAAATCAACGATTTTATCGTCTAGCATAATCAGAACCTCCTCATGTCACCTATCATTCAGGAAGACGGCAGCAAGAGACCAACCAT
>JGI20225J20221_1001957_pt1 | contig 12676 bp, 8 predicted proteins | sample BioMet4_FD_20221 | JGI IMG/M metagenome (IMG submission 20221) | reverse complement strand
ACGCTCTATCACGGGGACTCTGCCGCAGGTTTTTTTAAAGATGCATAAGGTATGTTCCAATCCAAAAGCTGTACGCAGAGCTTCTTCAATAATCTGAATTTTAATGCGCCCGATATCTTTGCTTTCCCATTCGTCAAAAACCGCACAAAGAAATTTTCCGAATGACTCAGGATCAACCGTCCGTTTGGAAATATTGCCTTTTGCATTCCTTTCAACCAATGGAAGAAATGTAATAAATGAGGCATTTAGTTCCTTGAAAAACCGGTAAACCTCAAGAGGGTGGGAAACATTCGCTGAATTGACAACACACAGGATCTCACAGTGAATTTCGCTTTCCAGGAGAATTCGATAACCTCTTAATGTTGCTTCAAACGCTGACCGGCCATCCCTCCGGAGGCGATTCAACGAGTGAAATTCTTCAGGACCATCCAGGCTGATTCCCACTACAAAATTTTCCCGCTTCAGGAAATCTGCCCACTCTGCATTAAGCAAAGTGCCATTTGTCTGAAGCCCGTTAAATATCCTGTGATTTGCCGGAAGATGTTTGTGTTGAAGCGAAATAACCCGTTTAAAGAATTCCAATCCTGCCAGGGTTGGTTCACCGCCATGCCAGGAGAAAAAAATCTCGGACCCGTTGCACGCACTGATATGTTGAACAATGTATTGCTCGAGCAAATCATCCGGAATACTGTTTCCGTTATCCGGATAAAGTCTCTGTTTATCCAGGTAATAACAATAGGAACAGTTCAGGTTGCACCTGGCCCCAACCGGTTTAACAAATACCTGAAAATCTTCCATACAGGTTCTTTTATTATGATTGTAAAAATAAGAAAATTGCAGATACCCTTTTCCCCGCCCGGTTTATGTCTTCAATAAATTTCAGACACTCCGTTTCTTTGTTTCTCTGTGGCTATTTGTTCCCTGGTGTCGGAATTAAATTATATCATACTTATTTGTTAAGAATATATCAATCTTTATAGAATTAGTTGAATTTATCAACTAATATCATATCTTTGCGGCCTTAAAAATTATAAATGATACAGGAGAATAAACCTTTTGGTCTTTTAATATTCAAAATGATGAAGACCATAGGTAACAACCTGAAGAAGCGTCTTCAGAGTGCAGGACTTAATTACAGCCTTGACCAGCTTTTTTTACTGAAAGCTGTTCAAAGGGACGAAGTAGCTGTTGTACAACAGGATATGGCAGAAAGGGTGGGGAAAGATAAATCCTGCATTCTTCGCATTATTGATTCTCTGGAAGAGGAGGATTTAATAAAACGGGTAGTAAATCCTGATGACAGGCGAAAAAACATTTTAGTTATTACTGAAAAGGGGTTAATCCTGATCGAGAAATTTTTGACTATAGAAAATGAATTATTTAAAGATGTGGAAAGAGGAATCTCTAAAAATGATATCGATACTTTTTATAAAGTAATTGCTAAAATTCAGAATAACGCAGAACAGTCTTCTCCATGCAATTTATAAAAATGGTCATTATATAACACAACACAAAATTTAGTAAAACAGGAAACTCACCAAAAACAATATGAAAACTCTATTGAAAATCAGAGACGTAGGATTTGTAATAATCATATTTCTAATTGCTTCATGCTCCAACAAGCATAATGGGAAGCAGCAGGCCGGCAGAGAAGGTCAGGTTAAAGAATATCCGGTCATTATTGTTAATACTCAACCGACGCGGTTATACAAAGATTATCCTACAAAACTCCAGGGACAGCAGACTGTCGAAATCCGTTCGAAAATTACCGGTTACATTGAACGTATTTTGGTAGACGAAGGCGCTTTCGTGAAAAGGGGACAGGTTCTTTTTCGCCTGAATGCAAATGATATTCAGGCAACAGTGCGTTCGGCCGAAGCTTCGGTAAAAGTAGCCGAGGCTGACGTGAATTCGGCAAAGATCAATCTTGAAAAAACCAAACCGTTGGTCGAAAAAAAGATCATCAGTCAATTTGAACTTGAATCGGTTGAATCTATTCTGAAAGCCAAAGAGGCACAACTGGCACAAGCCAAAGCAAACCTTGAAAATGCGAAGGCTAACCTGCAATACACAATAATTACCAGTCCTGCTGAAGGGACCATTGGTACTTTCCCTTATCGTGTGGGAAGCCTTGTCAGCAGTACAACTGCTGAACCTTTGACAACGGTTTCAAACACTGCTAAAATGTACGCCTATTTTTCAGCCAACGAAAAAGAGTTTTTAGAAATTACCAAAGGGCTGCAAGGCAAAAACCTTCAGGAAAAATTTGCCAAAATGCCTGAAGTGTCGCTGGTATTAGCAGACAACTCGATATTTGATCAACCCGGGAGAATTGAAACGGCCAGTGGCCTTGTTGACCAGCAAACCGGAGCCGTAAATATCAGGGCCACTTTCCCGAATGTAGGAGGATTGCTTCGGAGTGGAGGAAGTGGGTCGGTTCGCATTCCACAACAGGTCAATTCGGCCATTATTATTCCTCAGAAGACCACGTATGAGTTGCAGGGAAAGCACTTTGTCTATGTTGTTGGAACTGATAACAAAGTTCGCAATGCTGAAATTGAAGTGCTTACAGGAAATCTGAAGGGTTCCTATATTGTTACCAAAGGATTGAGTGCGGGAGATAAAATCGTTCTTGAAGGAATTGCCTCTTTGAGAAACAATATGGAAATCAAACAGAAGGTGGTAGATGCCGGAAACCTTTCAGAAAATATGTCTGCTGTAAATCCCTCTAAAAACTAATCCAGAAGATCATGTTCCGAAAATTTATTGAACGGCCGATTCTTTCATCGGTTATTTCCATCATCATAGTCATTCTGGGAATACTCGGATTGATAGCCTTGCCCATTGAACAATACCCGGATATTGCACCCCCGACTATACGTGTTTCCACAACCTATACCGGAGCCAATGCGGAAACGGTTTTGAAAAGTGTGATTGTCCCGCTTGAAGAACAAATCAATGGGGTGGAAAACATGACTTACATGAACTCCACCGCCAGCAACAATGGAAGTGCTTCTATTGAAGTTTATTTTAAACAGGGTACTAATCCCGACATGGCTGCCGTAAATGTGCAAAACCGGGTGGCGCGAGCCAACAGTATTTTACCAGCAGAAGTGACCCGTGCCGGTGTTATTGTTGCCAAACGTCAGACCAGTATGTTGCTGGTATTCTCGATTTATAGTGAAGCCGATGAATTTGATGAAATCTTTCTTCAAAATTACAGTAAAATTAACTTGCTACCTCAAATCCAACGTGTAAACGGGGTAGGTGAGGCGATGGTTTTTGGAGGGAAAGATTATTCGATGCGCATTTGGCTAAAGCCAGAGGTTATGGCTTTACATGGCCTGGTACCTTCTGACATTACAGCTGCACTGAACGAGCAAAGTCTGGAGGCTGCCCCGGGGCGTTTTGGTGAACGAAACGATCAATCTTTCGAGTATGTATTGAGATACAAGGGGAAACTCAGTCAACCGGGCGAGTTTGAAAACATCGTCATCAAAGCCGATAAAGACGGAAATATTTTACGTTTGAAGGATGTAGCCCGCATTGAACTGGGCGCATTAAGTTATTCGGTAGCTACCATGGCCATGAACAGGCCTGGAGTAACTGTGGCGGTTTTCCAATCTCCGGGGTCGAATGCCCGTGATGTGATCATCAACGTCCAAAAAGTGCTGGAGGAAGCATCTAAAACATTTCCATCCGGCATTAAATATAAGATTACTGTTAATGCCAACGATTTCCTTAACAGTTCGATCTCTAAAGTTCTCCGGACCTTGCTGGAAGCGTTTATCCTGGTATTCATTGTCGTATTTGTTTTTCTTCAGAATTTCAGAGCTACACTGATTCCTGCTATTTCGGTCCCGGTAGCTATTATCGGTACTTTTTTCTTTCTGGATCTGTTCGGATTCACTATCAATCTGCTCACTTTATTTGCATTGGTACTTGCTATCGGGATTGTGGTGGATGATGCCATTGTAGTGGTGGAGGCAATCCATGCCAAACTCGACCAGGGGGCAAAAAATGCAAAAGAAGCCGCTATTTCGGCGATGAATGAAATTTCCGGGGCCATTGTATCCATCACCCTGGTTATGTCGGCGGTATTTATCCCGGTAACCTTTATTACCGGAACAACTGGCGTATTTTACAAACAATTCGGGATTACATTGGCTGTCGCTATAGTTATTTCAGCAGTAAATGCGTTGACCTTAAGTCCTGCGCTTTGTTCCATATTCCTGAAACCCCATAGTGAAAGCTCATCGCATAAGCAAGGATTCAAACAACGGTTTTCTGACTCTTTCAATGCAGCCTTCGAAACCCTCACCCAACGATACCGGAAATCGACCAATTTTTTTATTAAACGAAAGTGGTTGGCGGTAGCTCTTATTGTCATTTTTTCTGCAATCTTGTTTTTGCTGATGAAAACCACTCCTACCGGTTTTGTTCCTGCAGAAGACACCGGTAAATTATTTGTAGATGTAAGCCTTCCACCCGCCACATCTTTGGATCGAACCAAACAGGTTATGTTTAAGGTCGATAGTATTTTGGCAAGTGTTCCCGAAATGGATGGACGCACCATGATTATCGGGAGCTCCATTATCAGCGGAGGTGGAAGCTCTTATGGAATGTTGATTTGCAGCCTCAAACCCTTTGAAGAACGAAAAGGAAAAGGACAGGATCAGAATAGTGTGATTTCCAGGTTGTATGCTGCCACTGCAGGTATCCGGGAAGCGCGGATCGTCTTTTTTTCACCTCCTATGGTGCCAGGGTTCAGTGTTTCCAACGGTTTTGACCTGAAACTGGAAGACAAAACCGGAGGGGATATCAAGGAGTTTGAACAGAATGCCAATAAATTTCTGAAAGCTCTGTCGCAGCGGGATGAGATTCAGTATGCTATGACCTCTTTCAACACAAACTTTCCACAGTACCAGGTAGATGTGAATGCAGCCCGTTGCGAGCAATCAGGAATTTCTGTCAGCTCTGTTTTAACGGCTATGCAAGGGTATGTCGGAGGGTATTATGCTTCTGATTTTAATCGTTTTGGAAAACAATACCGGGTTATGTTGCAGGCCGAACCCAATTACCGTGGAAATCCGGAAGACATGAACAACATCTTTGTTCGGACTTCTAATGGCGACATGGCTCCTATTACTGAATTTGTAACAATAGCCAGGGCTTTTGGTCCGGAAAATATTACACGATTTAATATGTATACTTCAATTGCCGTAACCGGTGCCCCGAATTTTGGATTTAGTACCGGTGATGCAATTAAGGCTGTTCAGGAAGTGGCTGCGCAAAACCTGCCTCAGGGATATGGATATGAGTTCTCCGGATTAACCCGTGAAGAGATGGCTTCGGGTAACCAATCCATCCTGATTTTTATATTAAGTGTAATCTTCGTTTATTTTCTGCTGGCTGCCCAGTATGAAAGTTTTATCTTACCTTTTGCGATCATCTTTTCACTTCCTGTCGGAATTGCCGGTTCATTTATTTTCGCCAAAATTATGGGTGTGGAGAATAACATTTACCTGCAGATTTCTTTGATCATGCTTATCGGCTTATTAGCAAAAAATGCAATACTAATTGTTGAGTTTGCCTTGCAGCGCCGTCGCCGGGGAATGAGCATTGTCCAATCAGCCATTGAGGGCGCCGCGGCACGCTTGCGGCCAATTCTTATGACTTCGTTTGCATTTATCTTCGGTTTGTTACCATTGGTCGTTGGCGGAGGTGTCGGTGCCAACGGAAACCGCTCCATCGGTGTCGGTGCAGTTGGTGGTATGTTTATCGGAACACTGATTGGCGTTCTCGTTATTCCGGCAATGTATGTGATTTTCCGGACCCTTCATGAAAAGATAAGCAAACCTGAAAAATTGCAAATTTCAGAAATGAATTCCCTGGAAGGTGAAAATGAGGAATTTGAAGGTTAACGAAAATCAAAAATCAAGAATAGAATATGAGAATGAATTCAATAAAATATATTTTCGTGATTGCCGGACTGGCCGGAATGCTGATTTCGTGCACTACCTCCAGACATTATCAACGCGGAATCGTTTCGACGGACGGGCTCTATGGCAATAGTAAAACCACTGATACAGTAAATATTGCCAATAATCCCTGGCACTATCTTTTTACTGAAAGCCATTTGCAAAAGCTTATTCAGGAAGGATTGGATAAAAATCCGGATTTGCAGATTGCTATTCAAAAAGTGATTGAAGCCGAAGCCTATTTTTTACAGAGTAAAGCTGTTTGGCTGCCTGCTGTCTCAGCTAATGGTAATGGAACTTATACAAGGAATCCAAAGTCTATTTACCCGGATGGTCCGCGGGAAGTGAACACGTATCAACTATCAGCCGCAGCAAGCTGGGAGGTTGATTTGTGGGGGAAACTGAAAAGTTCAAAGCGTGCGGCTTATGCCAGTTTACTGGCTACTGATGCAGGAAAGAAAGCAGTTCAAACCCGTTTGATTGCTAACATTGCATCGGCTTACTATACTTTGGTCGGACTGGATGCCAAGCTGGCGATTACCCAGCAAACCGTGAAAAACAATATCGATCTGGTTGAGACCATGAAGGTATTGCAAGGAAGCGGAAAAGTGACCGGGGCAGCGGTTGTACAAAGTGAAGCTCTTCGTTATGCGGCTGAAGTCACCATTCCGGATCTAGAACAGGAAATCCGTGAAACTGAAAATGCACTTTGTTTGCTGCTTGGAAGAGCCCCCGGAAAAATAGAACGAGGAAAAATTGACGAGCAAACCTTGTCGTCAGAACTGAAAATTGGGGTTCCGGCTCAGTTACTTGATAATCGTCCGGATGTGATGCAGTCAGAATTTGATGTTATCAATGCTTTCGAAATGACTAACAATGCCAGGGCTTATTTCTATCCTGCCTTGACTTTGACTGCTTCAACGGGTTTTGCCTCTTCCGATCTTAACAATCTGCTCGATCCTGTTTCGTTTGCGGCCAATGTGGTCGGCGGATTGACCCAGCCACTTTTTAATAAAAGGGTCAATGCAACCCGATTGAAGGTGGCTAAAGCACAAAAGGAAGAAGCACTGATCAATTTCAGAAGTACCTTGTTGAAAGCAGGTCAGGAAGTACATAATTCTCTGGGTTTGTATGAATCATCGGTTCAAAAAACCGCTTTACGCAAACAACAACTCGATGCCTTAATCAAATCAGTTGATTATACTAAAGAATTGCTGACTTATGGTTCGGCAAACTATACTGAAGTACTAACTGCACAAACAAATCTATTGTCAGCCCAACTGAGCAGTGTTAATGATCGCCTTCAGCAACTAAGCGCCATTACGTCACTCTACAGAGCTCTTGGCGGAGGCTGGAGGTAATTTGTAAAGCGAAAGCCGGAGCAGATGGTTCTTTCGTTCTCAAAAGTGATGTAGAATAGCTGGGCGATATACCTACCATAGGGATAACGAAAAAAGGATTGTATCCAGAACATCAGAATTTGAAGCTATAGACAAACAAGCAGGGGAATTTATACAAGGTATAAATCCCCGCATGTTGTCGTGTTGTAGAGACAAGACATGCCTTGTCTCCTGTATATCATATAAAATTACATCATCATCGCGAGTTGGCTGCCATCAGCTGAAAAATCCTGCCAGGGGGTTAATATAATACTTGTAACCATTTTTGAAAAGAACCCAAAATAGTTTCACTATATTTGAAACGACTTAATGGCAGACCAATCTTTTAGAAAATGTTACATCTTCCTGAACTGATTATAGATTTAGCCCTTATTCTCGGCGCTGCAGCTGTTGTTACACTGATTTTTAAAATGTTAAAACAGCCGGTAGTGTTGGGATATATTATTGCCGGGTTTTTAATTGGACCTAATGTCAAATTATTCCCCACTGTGGTTGAAATGGATACCATCAAGACCTGGGCTGACATCGGTGTAATATTCCTGTTATTTGGCCTTGGTCTTGAATTCAGTTTTAAAAAGTTGATAAAGATTGGCGGAGCCGCCATGGTAACAGCACTTACCGAAGTTACCCTGACCATGTCATTGGGCTTTGTCGTCGGAAAAATGATGGGGTGGAATACGATGGACAGCCTTTACTTGGGCGGTATTCTTGCCATTGCTTCTACTACAATTATAATCAAGGCTTTTGATGAATTGGGAGTGAAGAATCAGAAATTTGCTGGAGTGGTGACCGGTGTCCTGGTTATTGAAGATTTGGTAGCTGTTTTACTGATGGTTTTGCTTTCAACGGTAGCTGTTGGGCAAACATTTGCCGGAAGTGAGATGATTTTGTCTGTTTTTAAATTGGCTTTCTTCTTAGTTCTATGGTTTGTCCTGGGAATATTCTTTTTACCTTCTTTTTTAAAAAGAATCAATCCGTTAATAAATGATGAAACATTACTGGTAATATCTCTGGCATTATGCCTTTTAATGGTGTTGTTAGCAGCCTATGTTGGATTTTCACCTGCGCTTGGCGCTTTTATTATGGGTTCTATACTGGCCGAAACCACTAAGGCTGAGAAAATAGACCGGCTGACCAAATCTGTTAAAAATCTTTTTGGCGTTATTTTCTTTGTGTCGGTGGGTATGATGCTGGACCCGAAAATGCTGGTGCAACATGCCATACCAATTTTAGCTGCTACGCTCGTGCTGTTGTTTGGCAAACCGCTTTTTGTGGCTATTGGAGCAATCATTTCGGGGCAGCCTCTCAAAATTGCCGTTCAGTCAGGTATGAGCCTTTCGCAAATTGGTGAGTTTTCTTTTATCATAGCAACCTTGGGACTTACCCTGAATGTAACCAGTGATTTCTTATACCCTGTGGCGGTAGCCGTATCAGTAGTAACTACATTTATCACTCCCTATATGATACGTTTTTCCGAACCAGCCTATGAACGGCTGGTAAGAATTTTGCCACGGAGATGGACGAACACCATCGATAAATACAGTATAGGAGCTCAAAGTATTGTTGAGATAAGTGAATGGAGAAAAGTATTGCGCTTTTATTTCCTGAATATAGTTGTGTTTTCTGTAATCATCATTAGCATCATATTATTGAGCACACGATATCTTGCACAATTGTTTTCAGTTTATGGATGGAGCCAGAAAATTACAGCTGCCGTCACCTTATTGATATTGTTGCCGTTTTTATGGGCTCTTGCTTTCCGCCGGACTCAGCATAAGGCTTATGCAAAGGTCTGGCTGAACACAACTCATCGGGGTCCGTTAATTCTTTTAATGATATCAAGAGTCGTATTGGCAGTATTATTTATCGGCTTCTTGTTTTATCAGTTGCTTTCGCCTGAGATAGCTCTCGAAGGTGTTATCGTTTCCTGCCTCATTATTGTAATCTTTTCAGGTAAGATAAAGGCATTTTACGGGAAAATCGAAATGCGTTTCATGACTAATTTTAATGAGCGTGAGATGAGAATGAAAGAAATATTAACCCCATGGGATACCCACATAACTACATTTGAATTAAGTGAAAAATCACCTTTTATAGGGAAAACATTACTGGAATTAAAATTAAGGGAAAAATTTGGAGTAAATATTGTGGTGATTGAACGGGGTGATTATGTAATCAATGTTCCCAGCCGGGAAAACCATTTATATCCTCATGACAAACTTTCGGTAATCGGTACGGATGATCAACTCAATAAATTTAAATCATATCTGGAATCGAGCCAAAAAGAGGTTCCGGTGTCTGATACAAAACAAAGAGTTTCTCTTCATCATTTTACAATAGGTGAGAATTCTGTACTTCTCAGACAAAACATCCGGGAGTCCGGAATTCGTGAAAAGTCTCAGGGTTTAGTAGTCGGAATTGAAAGAAATGGGAAACGCATTTTGAACCCTGAATCAGATCTTGTATTTGAAATGAATGACAAAGTCTGGCTGGTAGGAAATGATGTATTAATACAGGACTTAAACAAAGAATTTGCTGGTTAGAATAATGACTGACGATCAGGGTATTCATTGGAACGGTAGGAGTGGAATTGAAGAAATCATGAAGTTTCTTTAAGTTGAAACCCAATCATTCCTGTTTTTATTACTTTAGTCGTTGTATATTTCCTTGGTGGATGTAAACGGAAAATCATTTTTACCGGAAAGGAAGATCAACATCTTCAATGTCAGATTATAGGATATATGTGCCTACAGCCCCAGGAAAGTATACTTTAAATCTTCCTGGGAAAGAACCCAAAATTGATATGAAACAGTTTTTAAATGCCCTTACGGATATACCTTATGCCAGGTTGTCCGGATCTCAGATTTTAGATATTATTTATCCTGATAAGGGTATTGGTCCTTATCCGGTTATCGTCCTGATTCATGGGGGTGGATGGAATGCCGGCGATAAAGGAATGCAAAACTCGCAATCACTTCTTAAGATCCCCTCTCAGGGATATGTGTTGATATCCGTAAATTACCGGCTTTCCCCCGAAGCACTGTGGCCGGCACAACTTTATGACTGCAAAACAGCTATTCGTTTTATTCGGGCCAATGCAAAAAAATATAACCTGAAAACGGATAATATCCTTGTTTGGGGAAACTCGGCCGGCGGTCAACTTGCAGAAATGCTGGCAGCAACAAATGGTCGTCCTGAATTTGAAGATTTAACGATGGGGGCTGATAAAGAATCCAGTGCAGTACAGGGCGTTGTCGCCTGGTATGGGGTTTCAGATATGTTGACTTTAGCCCCTTTCGGTGCGCAGGCCGCAAATCAGGTATTAGGCTGTGAAGCAAGGAGAAATACCGGCAAAGCTTCTTTGGCTTCACCCATTACTTACATCACAAAAGATTATCCGCCGATACTTTTGGTGCACGGGACAAACGATCAGGTAGTTCCTTATGAGCAATCGGTAAGGTTTTATCATAAAGTCAACAAAATTGCTGGAATGGGCAGAGCCCAGATTAAACTTATTCAGGGAGCCGATCATAGCGATCCACGGATAAAGACAGACGATAATGTGAAAGACAATCTCTTTTTCGTTGACCAGATTCTGTGGAATGGAAATAATCCTTTCAGAACAGATAGTTTGCCGGAAATTCACATAAAAAAGACAAACTGTCCCAATTTTGAGAAGGTAGTTTTGTCCTGATTGCGTAGGCAAGAGGAAAAAAGGGAAAAGTGCCCAGTAAAGAAGTGTCTTGGGGGAATCACAAGTCGAAATAAAAAAGAGTCATTTTTAATGACTCTTTTTTATTATATGTTTTTAGGAAGATTTCTATTTTTTGATAAAAAACCGGTGAAAAAATAGTGCCTGGTAATTAATTGAATTGTTCCAGTATTCACCGGTATGTCCTCCCGGACGTTCAATGTAGTCATGCTGGATCTTCATATCAACGAGTTTCTTATGGAGATTACGGTTCACTTCAAGGAAAAAGTCATTTACTCCGCAATCGAATATGATGGCCAGTTTGGTATCCTTTAAAAGATCTACCATGTTGATAACGGTATTTTTCTCCCAGTTTTCAGAATTTGTGTCAATCGGGCCAAGGCGTTTGGCGATATCCCAGTTTTTGGGGAAAGGACGGATGTCTACTCCTCCGCTCATGCTCCCGGCAGCGCCGAAAACGTCCTGGTGTCTGAAGGCAAGATACAATCCTCCGTGTCCGCCCATGCTTAAACCGGTGATGGCCCTGCCGGCAGGATTCTTTACGGTACTGTAATCATGGTCGATGCGGTCGATCAGTTCTTTGGAAACAAATGTCTCGTATTTGATGGTTGGATCCACCGGACTGTCAAAATACCAGCTTGAGAAGCCTCCATCCGGACAGACAATGATCATCTTATAATCGTCAGCAAGCGACTTTGTGGAAGAATAATTTACCCAGCTGGCATAATTTCCACTGTAACCGTGCAGCAGGTATAAAACGGGATAAGTATAATCAATGGCTGAATATCCATCGGGGAGTATTACAACGGTTTTAATATCTTTATTCATGGACGGACTGTGTACCATGAGGGTATCCACCGTAGCTGCCCTGAGAAATCCCGCAAAGAGCAGAAATACAAAGATCAGAAAGTATCTTTTCATAAGAAATTTTTTCCAAAAATAACATTTATGCAGGGGATGAGGAGGAAGTCTTCCAAAAATTTTGGAGGAGAAATGAATGAGGAATTTTCCTGTTCTGCCCTCCAAATTCGCAGAAGGTTATTCAGGTTGAAGCCATTCGGGCTCCGGACTGGTAGTTTTAAGCTAATTAATCATGTGTGTTTCAGAGAAAATGTCGTAAATTTATGTCTAACCGAAATAAACAGCAAGATGGCACAATTGCAGCAATTTACCAAAGACATACAAACCGGTTATACATTTTCCGGAGAATCTATTTTGTTGGGTTCCGCTATGTTAAACCGTGAACTGGTATCAGGATTGCCGGTAAAGGCATCCTTGAAAATGTTTAACCGACATGGATTGATCGCCGGAGCGACCGGGACAGGAAAGACAAAAACTCTCCAGGTTATTGCAGAACAATTATCTGAAAAAGGAGTCCCTTCTTTGCTCCTGGATATAAAGGGAGATCTCAGCGGTATCGCTGCTCCCGGTGAAAGAAATCCAAAAATTGAGGAGCGGTTTTCAAAAATAGGCATCGAATACAAAACATCCGGAAATCCGGTCGAATTCCTCTCCATCTCCGGTGAAAAAGGCATAAGGATAAAAGCTACCGTATCAGAATTTGGTCCGGTACTTTTTTCAAA
>JGI20225J20221_1002646_pt1 | contig 12679 bp, 11 predicted proteins | sample BioMet4_FD_20221 | JGI IMG/M metagenome (IMG submission 20221) | reverse complement strand
AAAAATTAAATTTTCAGGTTTATAATGAAATAAAAGCGCAGTATCCGAACATTGCAAATGGTATAATTCAAACTTTACCATCCTATTCCGATAATAAATCCTTTTTGCTGGTACTACTTACTTCTAACAAACGATTTTCAATTAAGGAAAAAAATAAGCTTATGAATTGGCTAAAAATACGGACACAACAAGATTCAATAAAAATAATTTTTGAAAAATGATTACAGTAATAATACCCGCACTCAACGAAGAGGAAACAATTACATCAGTAATTCAACTTGTAAAAAAATCGCAACTTGTTTCTGAAATAATTGTAGTAGACGATAAATCGGCAGACAACACCGTGCAAAAAGCCAGGGAACAAGGTGCTACAGTTATTACAAGCACAAAGCTTGGCAAAGGTGCATCCATGAAAGACGGAATATTGGTTGCTAAAAATGAAATCATTGCTTTTCTTGATGCTGATATTACTACCTATCCTGATAATATTATAAAACTCCTTTGTGAACCAATCATTTCGGGTAACATTGATTTTACAAAATCATTTTTTACACGACAAGCCGGCAGAGTAACCGAATTGGTTGCAAAACCTTTACTCTCTATTATCTACCCCGATTTCCCAAACTTTAAACAACCCTTAAGTGGAATGATTGCAGGTAAAAAAAGTCTATTTACTCAAATTGAATTTGAAGATGGTTACGGAGTAGACATCGGTATATTGATTGACATGTACAATCTTAATGCAAAAATTGCCGAGGTTAATATTGGTGAAATCGAAAACCGAATGCGATCGCTTGATCAACTTGGTAAAATGTCGAGAGAAGTAGCAAAAACGATTTTAAAAAAATCAAAATGGGCACAGGTTCAGAATCTCGAAACGTATGAAAATATCCAGATCATTCGTGAACAAATGGATTTTGCCATTCGTGAAAGTCTGACCTCCCTTAAAAAAATTGCAGTGTTCGATATGGATTATACGATTCTTCGGGCAAGTTTTATTCATACTGCTGCACAGAAATTCGGTTTTTCGGAACAATTGATTGAAGTAATTACCAATAATGATAGCCCATTTGTTCGCACCAAACATATTGCCCGTTTTCTTAAGGACAAATCAATAGGTGATTTGTTAGCCATAGCAGACCTAATTCCGGTAACTCCCCATTTTAAAGAAGCTATTACAGAACTAAAAAGCAATGGATATATCGTTGGCATTATCAGCGATAGCTATGATTGCATTACCAACCATTTAAAAAATAAATACAATCTCGATTTTACACTTGCCAATGAATTAGAATTTTCGAAAAGTATCGCCACTGGAGAAGTAAAAATTCCTTCATTATTTTTATCGTTTGAAAAAAGTATTTGTAAACACGATTACTGTAAACTTAATGCTCTTATTCACCTGTCAGAAAAATATGGCGTTAGCCTGAAAAATATACTGGTAATCGGAGACAGTGAAAATGACATATGCTCCGTAAAAAATGCCGGATAGGTATCTCTTTTTGTTCTGCCAATAGTATTCTTGATGCTGTTGCTGATTATGTCATAAAACGGCCCGATTTCGATGAAATAATTTCTATAATCAGATAAATAATGCTTTATACCTCTTTTTCAATCCTCATTGTTATTGCAGCATTATTTGCATACATCAATTATCGCTTTCTGAAATTACCTTCTGTAATAGGTATAATGGTATTGGCTTTACTTACTTCATTATTATTGATTGGCATCGGAATAAGCTACCCAAAAGCCATGCAAAATGTTACTTTATTTCTCTATTCTTTTGATTTTTCTAAATTGCTGCTTGGGTCAATGTTAAGTTTCATGCTTTTTGCAGGAGCAATCCATATCAAATTAGAGGCATTAAAAAAGGAGAAAACATCTGTCATTGTATTTTCAACGTTAAGCGTTGTTATTTCAACATTCATTATCGGGTTTGTTATTTATTATTTGCTGGGGCTGTTCAGTATTCAGACAAATATTATTCATTGCCTTCTTTTTGGCTCTTTGATTTCGCCCACAGATCCCATTTCCGTATTGGAAATCCTGAAAAAAACAAAAATTTCAAAATCACTTGAAATGAAATTTGCAGGCGAATCGTTATTTAATGACGGAGTGGCTGTTGTTGTTTTTCTAACCATCCTGCAAGTGGCCGAACAACCCGGCAATTTTCAGTTGACTGATGTAGCAGTACTGTTTGTTCGTGAAGCCATCGGAGGCGTAATTTTAGGAATAGCCATCGGATATTTTGGATTCATTTTAATGCGTAGCATCGACAATTATAAAGTTGAAGTGCTAATTACATTGGCTATAGTAATGGGCGGATATTCTTTAGCTAACCTTCTGCATGTTTCCGGGCCATTGGCTATGGTAGCCACAGGGAATCATTAATTGGCAAATCATGGGGAAAAATATGCAATGAGTAATAACCATTGAATATATTGATAATTTCTGGGAACTGATTGATGAAACGCTTTAATGCCATTTTTGTTTGTACTCATTGGCTTGGAATTACTGCCATCGTTCATTTTATTCCCGTTTACATTATTATCGGCATCCATCACCATTATCATTTGTTTTAATAAACCCCGGCTATTATTTCGCATTCTTGCTTGCTGCTTCATAATAATAAAACTTAAGGAACAAATCACACAAAAAACAATAATCATTTCTTACCTGGGGGGGCCCGACTGCCGTGGGAGGTATTTCAATAACTGCCCACTCGGCGACTTTCGCTGCCAAACCGGAAATGCCAAAAGCGCATCTTGTGGGCTAACCACTTACCTATTTTGTTTGTTGCTTTTCAATTCTTGTCCAGGGTTTTATTATCTGTTGCAAAATTAGCCCATAAACAATTAGAAATAAGCCCGTTTTTATACAATCATCCTTGATTGTTTCTGCCATCTATTTATTTTTTCCTGGGATAAAAACCCATCTTCCTTTTTGGAAGGGCATAAAATTGCCGGCCAACAATCTCTTTCATAAACGGCAAAGCCGCCTTTCGAAACGCGCCCCAACAACTACTTCTAAATGCCGCACACAACTTCTCCTTCGAAAATCAGCAACAGCTTACCTTCGCAAACGCGCCTAAACAAACACCTGTCGAAGTGACCGCCAATAACTACCTGTGAAACGGCAACAATGTTCCTTCGGGAACGGCCACACGGTTTAGTTTTCTAAAACAACAAATGGCCTCCTTCGCAAGCCTAAACTGTTCTTTTATCGAATAAGTATATCCTTTTTCCATTGCGCAATCAGCTCGTAACTTCCGGGGGCCAAAGCCCCGTTAACAAAATCATCTTTACTGTAATTATGCCCCAAAATTCACCCGTTTTCAAGCTAAAAATAAGCACTTCGCCAAAAAAATATATTTTTCCCTATAACATAAGCATCTTTTTACAACTAACTTTATCAAAATAAACTTTTTTTATGCAAAAATTTTTTATTTTTTGCTATTTCAATCAAAAAAGAAGGCTTTATATTCTTTATGCACAAAATACCGCATTACAAACCATGTAAAACTTAGGAGAATTTAAAAATGGACTAAACTTGAGCCAGGTGCGTAAGGATTTTTAATTTATCCGACGCCATTTTTTTAGAAAAAGCCAAGCTTTGTTTGGTTTTCTGCACCGCAAACCTCGCCTTGTTCCACGACATTTGATGTCGATTTTAGTCAGGAATACGGTAGACCTGACCTTGCTGCCCAGATATCAAACAAGCTGCGCAGCCGAAGTATGGACCACCGCCAAACCAGACTTGACAAACGACATTACCAACCAAACAATGTGAGCTGCCATTGCCATTTGATGGGACGGATGCAAGAAAAAACGCAGCATACCAGAATATTTTATTGCAAAAAATTCCGCCGCTAAAACCTCCGGCGGCCATACTCAGGCGACTTCGGACGTTCGATTTTACGACAGGTAGTCCACAATTGCTTCAGTTTCTGAAGAAGTTCAACGATGCCGTAAAAAAATACAGCGTTCCGCTTCTCGAGGTTGGGTTTACCCAATCCAAAGCCGACGAAATACTTAGCCTTACCGAACAGTTGGATACGGCGAACACTCTTCAGGAAAAACTCAAAAGCCAACGGACTGTCGCCGTGGACGACCGCATTCTGCTGATGAACAAGATTTGGAAAAAAATAATGCACGTATGCGATGCCAGCAAACAGGTATTTGGAAACGACTATGCCCGTCAGAAACGCTACATCATTTACAATACCCCTAACGGGCAGCCACCGGCAGGCACCGCCACCGGAGTTATTACCGGACTCGTTACCGCTTCCGCCTCCGGCCTTCTGTTGAAGGATGCCGTAGTTACGGTAGAAGTGGCAGGCACTATCCTTACCGCCACCACCAACGCCGAAGGAGAATATGCCTTGCCCGAAGTACCCGTGGGGAGCTACACCGTTACGGCTACCCTTGGCGGATATGCTATCGCTACACACGAAAATGTGGAAGTGATGGAAGATGAAGATACTACCTGCGACTTTGAACTAAAGGCAAACGGCTGACGCTGATAAGCTTGTTTACCTTTTATGCGGTTTTTTTGTTTATATTAAGTACCCTTCAGCAACGGGCGGGGTGCCGTAAAAGGTATCCCGCCTTTTTTTGCCTTACAAACATCTTTTCTCCGGCATAAACTTTTCCTTTAGGTTTCGCCGCATTTATTAATTTTGCAAGCGAAAAACAATATCCAACCAACACTATCAAATTATGACACAACTCATCGAATGCGTTCCCAACTTCAGTGAAGGACGCGATATGAATATTATTAACCAGATTACAGCCCAGGCCGAAACCGTGGAAGGAGTAAAACTTCTTGATGTAGATCCGGGCGCAGCAACCAACCGCACCGTCGTAACATTGGTTGGCACTCCCGACCAAGTAATGGAAGCCGCTTTCCGTTGCATTAAAAAAGCAAAAGAACTTATCGACATGAGCAAACATCACGGCGCACACCCCCGTTTTGGTGCTACCGATGTCTGTCCTTTGGTTCCGGTATCAAACATAAGCATGGAAGAAACGGTGGAATATGCCCGCAAGCTTGCTCAACGGATTGGGCAGGAACTGGGAATTCCGGTCTATTGTTACGAAAATGCCGCCTTTACCCCCCAACGGCGGAATCTTGCCAACTGTCGCAGCGGCGAATACGAAGGATTGGCTGCTAAGCTTAAAAATGCAGAATGGAAACCCGATTTCGGTCCCGCCGAATTCCTTCCGGCTACCGGCGCCATTGCCGTTGGAGCCAGGGATTTCTTAGTTGCTTACAATGTGAACCTCAATACCACCTCTACCCGCCGCGCCAATGCCGTGGCTTTCGACATACGCGAGAAAGGACGCCCCGTACGTGAAGGAAATTCCGTTACCGGAAAAATAAAAAAGGACGAAAATGGAAAAGAAATATGGACTCCCGGAAGCCTCAAAGCCTGCAAAGCCATCGGTTGGTTTATCGAAGAATACGGCATAGCCCAGGTTTCCATCAACCTGACCAACATCAGCATTACTCCCGTTCACATTGCCTTCGACGAATGCTGCCAGAAGGCACAGGAACGCGGATTACGGGTTACCGGCTCCGAAATCATAGGATTACTTCCCTTGAAGGCCCTTACCGACGCCGGAAAATATTTTCTAAGGAAACAACAACGCTCCGTGGGCGTTTCGGAGGACGAACTGATTAAGATTGCCATCAAATCCTTAGGCCTCGACGACCTGAAGCCTTTCAACCCTGACGAAAAAATCATAGAATACGTCCTGCGCGACAATACCAAAAAGAAATTAGTAGATTTAAGCTGCACCGGCTTTGCCAACGAAACGGCAAGCGAATCGCCGGCTCCGGGTGGCGGCTCCATTTCTGCCTATATAGGCGCTTTAGGCGTATCCCTCGCCACTATGGTTGCCAACCTGTCGTCGCACAAGCCCGGCTGGGACGAACGTTGGGAAGAATTCAGCCTTTGGGCCGAAAAAGGTCAGGTACTAAAAGACGAATTGCTGCATCTGGTGGACGAAGATACTAATGCATTCAATAAAATTATGGATGCCTTCGGCCTGCCCAAAGGTAACGATGCCGAAAAAGCCGCACGAACCGCCGCCATCCAGGCTGCCACAAAATATGCTACCGAAGTACCCTTTAAAGTGATGAACAAAGCTTTCGAAACTATGGAAATCATCAAAGCAATGGCAGAAACAGGTAATCCAAATTCGGTTACCGACGCCGGAGTCGGCGCCCTGTGTGCCCGCTCAGCTGTGATAGGTGCTTTCCTTAACGTAAAAATAAACGCTTCGGGACTGAAAGATGCGGCCTTTGTCGATGATATTATTGCAAAAGCTTTGATTATTGAAAATAAAGCTATCGCAATGGAAACGGAAATACTCGAAATCGTCAATTCAAAAATAAACAACTAAAAAACGATTCCTTAACACAAAACCCACATCTTATGATACGGCATATTGTCATGTTCAAACTGCGGCAGTTCAATTCGGAAGATGAAAAACAAGCCATGCTGCAACAACTTAAAACAAGAATAGAAAAATTGCCGTCGAAAATAGATTTTATACGTTCGATGGAAGTCGGCATCAACCTCCGTAATCACCCTTCGGCTTACGACCTGGTGCTGACTTCTACTTTCGACAACCTGGAAGATGTGGAAAAATATACCGTGCATCCTGCTCACGTTGATTTTATTAATTTTAATAAAGATAAAAGCATAGCTAAGTCTTCGGTCGACTTTGAAATATAATTTCGGTACAATGGATAATAGGGATGTTAAAAGGGAAATCTTTGAATGTGGCCGCGATATGTTTTACCGCAACGGTTATAACAAGGTAAAACTCGACGAAATAGCTAAATCGCTTGCCATCAGCAAAAAAACGTTTTATAATTATTATCCTAATAAACTCGAACTGCTTAAAGACATCGTATCACGAATAAAAGAGGACCTTTTCCACGATATAGAAGCCATACTCAACGACAATACCCTTAGTTTTTCGGAAAAGCTTAAACGCAACCTTTCGGCAATTACCTTCCGGATATCCGATATTTCCACCAAATTTGCCGAAGACCTTCAGCACTATGCACCCGAAATCTATCAGGACTGGCTCAGTTATAAAGCAGAAGCTTCCATGCATCATTTAACGGAACTGATTCAGGAAGGGAAAAGAGCAGGATTTGTTCGTCAGGATGTAAATATCCAAACCACCGTACTCATTTTTATCTGCACCCTCGACAGCATGCTTGATCCTGTATTTTTAAATAAGCTCCCTTCGGAATTCACCCGTCCCCTGCCCCCATCGCCGGTGGAAAAATTCAATGCCATCATGAAAGTGGTGTACGAAGGCATTTTAACCGACGAAGTCAAAAAAACTTATCACAAAATACAATAAGAAATTGCAATGGCCGAAAACTAATCTTTTTTTGGCCGGGTAGATTTGAGCCACAATTTTTGTTCTGGCTGTATAGCATCATCGGAATTCAGCCGGTTTTTCTTGCTCAGTATCTTTAGTTTTATTCCATAAAGTTGCGAAACAGAATATAAGTTTTCATTTGGTTTCACCTGGTGAAACTCCATGGCAGCTTTACGTTTTTTCCGTTCCAGATAAATCATTTGGCCTTCCTGCAGACAATATTCTTTGGATAAATCGTTGTACTTAAGTATCTGAAAGGCATAAATGTTGAATTCTTTGGCAAGGGAAAGATAATTATCGTCCTTTTGAGCAAAAATAAATTTCAATCCGTTGTTTTTATATATTTTTCTGCCGTTTGGAGTCGTTTTAACCAGCTCAAAGGCATCGGGAGAAGGCTGAACGTAACCCTGAAGAAAATGGCCACAGGAAAATAGTTTTTCTTTAACGGATTTCAGCTGAGCTATGGAAGCACTTCCTCCGTCAAATTCATACAGATGATTTTCTTCGATAATCCGTATCAACGATTCGGCATATTGCTTATTGGTAGCATAGCCGGCTTTCTGGAGTCCGTAAGCCCAGCCCTTATAATCGGTTACCGGAATCGAAAACAGGAAAGCATAGCGGCTTCGCAATTTTAGAAACAACGAATGATCGCGGTACGACTCCTCGGCATTGCGATATTTTCTGAAACATTCATTCGGCGCATCATCATCTACATGTATGGTATCGCCAGTCCAATCTTTATGACATTTTATTCCAAAATGATTGTTCGACTGCCGGGTGAGCATACTGTTTCCGCAGTTGGTTTCCAAAATACCCTGAGCAAGAATAATGCTTGCCGGGATATTATATTCTTTCATTTCCCTGATAGCACAATGCTTATACATGGCAATATAGTCGGAAGCCGTTATCCTTTTTGCCGGTTTCTGAGCAAAAGCAACGAAATTGCCGAAAAAGAAAACACATAAAAAAAGACGAAATCCAAAGCTCTTCATTTTTTAAGCAACCATTTGAATTTATGATGGGACAAATGTATAAAAATAAAAAAATGAAAGGCTCCTTTTTTATGGAAAACTTTCTGTAAGCTTCAGCCATCTTATTTCTTACCTTTGCCTGCTTCAAAATAGTTTGCGATAACGTGCAATTAATTTCAAAATATTTCAATGATCTGGCGCCAGAACAGCTTCACCGGTTTGGTCGTTTACAACAGCTATACAACGATTGGAATGCCAAAATCAATGTTATTTCGCGCAAGGACATCGACCATTTATACGAAAGACACGTATTGCATTCATTAAGCATCGCCAGGATCATACCGTTTAAGGAAGGAACGCGGGTGATGGATGCCGGTACCGGCGGCGGTTTTCCTGGAATACCTCTTGCCATTTATTTTCCTGATGTTCAGTTTATGCTGGTGGATTCCATTGGAAAGAAAATAAAAGTTGTGAATGCGGTGATTGATGAACTTGGATTAAAAAATGCCGTTGCCCGCAAGGCAAGAATGGAGGAAATTAACGAAAAGTTTGATTTTGTGGTAAGCCGGGCAGTAACTTCATTGCCCGAATTTTACAAAACCGTCAATGGAAAGATAAAAAGCCGGGGATTTAATGAACTTGCCAATGGCATTCTGTACTTAAAAGGTGGAGAAATTGAAAAAGAAATCCTGCTGATGGCTAAATCCGTAACCATTTATGAACTTCATCAGTACTTCGAGGAAGAATATTTTGAAACCAAAAAATTGGTATACATCTCAAAAACAACAACATAATTTCCAAAAACCGGTTTGATAATCATTTATTAAAAAAAATGAAACAGAGGTTGTTTGAACGAAAAATACTTGTATATTTGCAGCCGATTTTCGAGTGTGTGAACTTTTAATTCAGAAACCAATGAGCAAGAAAGCATTACTACAATATGTTGAAGATAACTTTGTAACTAAGAATGAGCTACCAGTTTTCAAGTCTGGTGATACCATAACCGTACATTATAAAATTAAAGAAGGTAACAAAGAACGTATCCAGCAATTCCAAGGAGTTGTTTTACAACGTTCGGGAACCGGAGTAACGGCTACATTTACCGTTCGTAAGATTTCCGGCAATATTGGCGTGGAAAGAATTTTCCCGGTAACATCGCCGTTTATTGATAAAATTGAAGTCAACAAAAGAGGCGTTGTACGCCGTGCCCGTATTTTTTATCTTCGTGGATTACGTGGTAAAAAATCCAGAATCAAAGAAAAAAAGATGTAAATCATCTGCTTCAAAAAGATTTAATCCCGGCCTTGGTCGGGATTTTTTTTGCCCTGTAATAAAATTTCATACTTTTACGTTAAAAGTTATTCCCATTATTTTATCATGCAACAATTACGATTTCAGGGCAAAACATTATTTGTAAAGTTCATGTTCTTTTCTCTGTTTTTCGTAATTGTTTCCAGCCTTGCCTTTGCCCAGCAAAAACTCCCCAAAATCCAATACGATACGGTCAAACTAAAAGCCGGCGACTTGATTGTGATCGGCAACCGTACTGCATTTATCCGTTTCGATACGGTTATTTTTATTCCCGACACCTCGTTTTATAAAATAAAACGGGCTGAAAACCGGCCGGTAAACCGGCAGGATAGTTTTTATGCTTCGCTCAGGAAAAAAGCTTACCAAACCCGGGTTTCAAAGGAATTATACGACCTGGTATTTGTCTCTTCTGCCTCTGTTCATCTTCCCGATACTACCAATGCCTTTCGAAGCGAATATCCATTCCTGGAATTTTCAGGCAAAACCATCCGTTCAGTTCTTATTCGAAAATTGGATGTCTTTGGTGAATTTATTGCCGATACAGGCTTTGTCGCCCGATCTTCCTTAGAAAAATTTGGAAATAATATTCATATAAAAACCAAGGATTACGTCATCCGAAACAACCTTTTATTTAAAGCTAATGATACAATAAATCCCTACACCATTGCCGATAACGAAAGACTTTTGCGCCAACTTCCGTTTATCGAGGATGCTAAAATATTTGTTCTGCCCAACCTGAAGGATACTTCTTTGGTGGATGTAATGGTGGTAACCAAGGATGTATGGTCGCTGGCTTTCGATGCTAAATTTTTTGGCATCGAAAGGAGTAAAATGAGCATTTATGATGTTAATCTTTTCGGCCAGGGGCAATATTTACGGCACACCTTCAACAATAATTTCCGGAAAAAAAACAGCTTCCTATACGAGGAAGGGCTTTACAGGGTCGAAAATATTCTCGGAAGCTTTATTACCGGCTACCTGCGGTATTCCGACAAGGACAATAAAAAGCAATACAGCGTTGATTTATCCAGAACATTTTTAACGCCGGCGACAAAATATGCCGGAGGCATGGATTTTTCAAAAAATGAGTTAACGAAAAGTGTTCTCATGAGTAATAAAGGAGATACAGCATACTACAAGGTGAGATACGATTCGCTGGATATCTGGGCTGGAAGGGCTTTTGTCCTGAAATCGGGAGATATTTTTAAAAACCGTCTCAGACTGGTAATTGCCGCCCGTTACATCAACAAACGATATTTTAAAAGGCCACCGGTATATGCTTCTTCCGACGAAAACTACTATAACCGGAATATGATATTGGGCAGCCTGGCTTTGATCAGCCAGGATTTTTATACAGGAAACCTGATCTATAATTTTGGACGAACGGAAGATATTCCTTACGGAAATCTTTTTGCCGTTTCCGTGGGAAGAAATATCGACGACTACAACAAACAACTTTATGCCGGTTTTAAATTAGGCAAGGCTTTTTTCGACGATGCCTCGGGATATTATAATGCCACAGCAAATATCGGCGGTTATCTGAACAATACGGCATTGAACAATGGCGTGCTCAAACTGGATATGGATTATTTCACTAATCTTTATTCATCCGATTTTACCAGAATAAAATTTCGTCATTTTGCCACTATCAATTATATGATTGGGATAAAACAGCCTGAGGATGCCTATATCCGTTTCACCGGATTGGATGGGATCAGGGGGTTCAGCAAGGATAGCCTTCAGGGCAAACATCGTTTGTCGGTTAACCTCGAATCGGTAGCGTTTACACCATTAGAAGTTGTGGGCTTCCATTTTTCTGTATTTGGATTCATGGATATGGGATGGATAGGGACCAACTCCAAATTTATACTTTCTCAACCCATGTACACCGGCCTGGGTTGTGGCATACGCATACGCAACGAGAATCTTATTTTCAAAACCTTTCAGATACGTTTTGCATGGTATCCCAAAGCGGCTTACAGCAGCAGTCATTCTGTCCTGCTAATTTCGGGTGAAGAATCCTACCGTTTCGACAATATGAATTACACCGGGCCGGAAATTGTTAAATTTGAATAAGGATTGCGGCACTTGATTATTTTTCTATTTTTGCCTCAAATATTTTATGATGAAGAAACTTGCTTTCATTCTTTTTGCCTGTTCACTTTCGGCATCCCTGTTTTCGCAACAGAGCGATTCAGCCATCGTTCATAACCTTTTTATCACATCCCTAAAATCGGATGCGGCATACGAAAATCTGCGCTATCTTACCCAAACCATAGGGCCGCGTCTTGCCGGTTCGCCACAATCCATTGCAGCCGTGGAATGGGCAAAACAGGTAATGCAGCAGATGGGTGTAGATACGGTTTATCTGCAACCCTGCAAAGTTCGCAACTGGCAACGCGGAGGCAAAGAAACGGCAATAGTAACTTCAACACTTAGAGGCAGCAAAAATCTGAACATTTGTTCCTATGGAGGATCGGTGGGCACCGGAAAAGAAGGCATCACAGCCGAAGTGGTAGAAGTAAAAAGTTTTGAAGAAGTGGAAAAGTTAGGAAGAAAAGGAATTGAAGGCAGGATAGTGTTCTTCGACCGGCCAGCCGACCCGGCATTTTTTTATACCGGACATTCCTACGGCAGTGCCGTCGACCAGCGTATTCACGGAGCATCGGTAGCCGCAAAATATGGCGCTTTGGCAAGTATCGTTCGTTCGGTAACCCTTGCCCGGGATGAATTCCCGCATACTGGTGTGATGCATTATGACGAAAGCATTGCCAAGATTCCTTCCATCGCTTTAAGCACGCTCGATGCCGAACTGTTAAGCACCTGGCTGAAAAGCGATCCCAAACTGAAATTATTTCTGCAAACCAACTGCCACGAACTGCCTGAAGCTGATTCGTACAACCTGATAGGCGAACTGAAAGGGACGGATTTCCCGGATCAATACATTGTGGTCGGCGGGCATATTGATAGCTGGGATATCACCCAAGG
>JGI20225J20221_1001137_pt3 | contig 12695 bp, 10 predicted proteins | sample BioMet4_FD_20221 | JGI IMG/M metagenome (IMG submission 20221) | reverse complement strand
GGGGGCAGGGCGCAAAAAAGGTCACGTTGATGGTCAGTGACTTTAACTTGCAGGCAAAAGCGCTGTACGAGCGCAAAGGGTATTCTGCGCTGGGGCTGATCGAAAACGCGGTGCATCCCGGCATTGGCGAATGGCTGATGATCAAAACACTGGCCCGGCCGGACAGTGCAGAATAACCGCCCCCGCAGCACGACAAAAAGAAATCATAAAACAGGCGTTTGCCCAGGTAGGATGGGCAAACGCCTGTTTTCTTTTGTGTGAAAGGCGGCATGAAATAATATTTGAATGTTTTTGACAAAAAAGAAATAAATTGAGCAGGAAAACAGGTGATATTGTACCATGTTATGAAACGAAGTATCATAAAATTTAAAAATGTAGACATAAAGTATCTAAGGCTGTATATTGGTTTTGGGGAAAGCCGTGGCCGGTATGCAGATGTGGCTGCCAGGATGAAGGCACATTTGTTTTGAAAGGCCGGCTGCTTTTTACAACTACCAGTATACGGGTAATGGCCAAATGTCAGGTAAATGAACATGAAAAGCGTGATTGTAAGAGCAAAAGAATATTTGAAACAGGCGAGCGAGACCGAAAAAGGGATCATTCGCTTTATTCTCAGCGACCCGGAACGCGCGTCCCATATGGGCACGCACGAGCTGGCAAGGGTGGTGTTTGCCTCCCCCTCGACCATTGGCCGGTTGTGCCGCAAAATCGGCTTTGGGGATTACCGCGAATACCAGCGCGCACTGGCCTGTGAGCTTGCGCTGCGCGAGGGCGTGGTGATCGAGAGTGATTTTGAAATTGGGGCGCAGGACAGCATTGAGACCATCATCAGCAAAACGGTCTCGCGCAGCAATGCGTCGCTGGAGGATACCCAAAGCCTGATCGACAGCCGGGTGGTAGAGCAGTGTGTGGGGCTGATGGCGTGTGCCGACAGCATGACCTTTTTTGGTGTGGGTGCCTCGCTGTTAGTGGCAAAGGATGCGTTTTTTAAGTTCATCCGCGTCAAAAAGCACTGCCAGATCTCAGACGATTTTGATTTGCAGCTTGTGATGGCAAAAACGATGACGCCAAACGATGTGGCGGTGCTGATCAGTTATTCCGGCAAGACGAAGGCAACGGTAGACTGTGCAAAACAGCTGAAAGCAAATGGGGTACCGATCATTGCGATCACCTGTTTTGTGGAGTCGGAGCTGTCGAAGCTGGCAGACTATAACCTGTATGTCAGCGCCACGGAGTACGAGTTTACATCGGGCAAATTCACCTCCCGTCTGTCACAGTTGCTGGTGATCGATATTCTTTACCTTGCCTACATTCAGGCGACCTATTCTACCAGCCAGACTGCGCTGATCGCAACGCATATTGACAAACGTGACAAAGGGGAAGCAGAAGATGGCGAAGCTGAATTTGAATGCATTGACGACGGAGACGCGTAACCCCAAAACAATGCATTTGGATGAAATGGGCTCGATTGATATTTTAAAAGTGATGAACGAAGAGGATGCTTATGCGGTCGCCGCGGTGCGCGAGCAGCTGGGGCAGATCGCCGAGGCGATTACCCACACGGCAGCCAGCCTGCGGCGCGGCGGGCGCATTGTGTATATCGGTGCGGGTACCAGTGGCCGCCTTGGCGTGCTGGACGCGGTGGAATGCCCGCCCACCTTTGGGGTAAACGACAATACGGTCGTGGGGCTGATTGCGGGCGGCGCACCCGCCTTTGTGAAAGCAGTAGAAGGCGCAGAGGACAGCCTGACGCTGGGGCAAAGCGACCTTGCNGCCATTCGGCTCACCAGCAACGACACCGTGATCGGCCTTGCCGCCAGCGGGCGCACGCCCTATGTCATTGGGGCGCTGCGGTACGCAAGAAGCATCGGCTGCGCAACGGTGGCGATCTCCTGCAACAAAAACGCCAAAATTTCAGCGGAGGCGGATGTGCCGATTGAGCTGTTGACCGGGCCGGAGGTTTTGACCGGCAGCACCCGGCTGAAAGCGGGCACCGCAGAAAAAATGGCCCTCAATATGATTTCGACCGTCAGCATGATCGAGACCGGCAAGGTGTACGAAAACCTGATGGTAGATTTGCGGCAGACCAATGAAAAACTGGCCTGCCGGGCAGAAAATATCGTGATGCAGGCAACAGGCTGCGACCGCGGGCAGGCAAGCGAGGCCTTGCGGGAAGCAGAGGGCGAAGCAAAACTTGCCATCACCCGTATTTTACTGGACACCGACCTTGAAACCGCAAAGCGCAAGCTGATGCAGGCGGGCGGCAAGGTACGGGAAGCATTGAAAACGTGCTGAAGCACTGGGTAGAGATATTGCAAAACACGGCAAAGCGGCACCCGGTGCCGCGCAGTTGCCGCTTGTTGTGCAATCAATCGCAATGCCGGGCGCAACAGCTCTGTTAATAAAAAAAGCCTGAAAAGGGAGGAAAAAAGAATGAAAAAAAAGATCGCGTTGTTTTTGTCGGCCCTGATGATGTTTTCTCTTCTGGCTGCCTGTGGTAGCACGGGGGCATCTTCTTCTGCGGCTGCCAGTGGGGCAAGCACATCGGGTTCCTCTGCGGACGCCACAGTGCTGAAAGTATGGATACCCCCTTATGCCGGCGGCGATGCCGAGTATACGGACATGGACTTCTGGACCGAGCAGTTTAAGGACTTTGAGCAGGAGAACAACTGCAAGGTAGAGGTTTCGATTTTCCCGTGGACCGGGTATATGCAGAAAATCACCACCGGCATGAACTCCGGCGAGGGGCCTGATGTGGTATACATCGACACCCTGTATGACCTTGCGGCGGCCGGTGCGTTAGAGCCGCTGGATTCGTACTTTACGCAGGAAGAAAAAGACAACTACTATTACTACAATATTGGCAACGTTGCGGGTGACCAGTATGTGCTGCCCATGATGGTGGGCGACGCCAGCGTGCTGTTCTGCAACATGGACATTTTGAAAGAGGCCGGTTTTGATGCACCTCCCACCACCTGGGACGAGCTGATTGCGTACAGCAAAAAGATCAAAGAAGTGCGCCCGGACATCTATTCGTTCATTCAGCCCTGGGGCAACGCCAGCAGCAAGAGTGCCATGATGACCTCGTTCCTGCCGTACTTCTGGCAGGCGGGCGGCGATTTCCTGGATGCGGACAACAAGCCCAACCTCAACAGCGAAGCGGGCAAAACGACCCTCAACTTCTTGAAGAGCTTGCAGGACGAAGGCGTTTTTGACGACACCGTTGTTTCAGTGGGCGACGCGCCGGACCTGTTCCGCAATGGCGAAGCCGCGATGGTGATGATGGGTACCGGTATGGCAGGCTCGATCGACAAGGCCGGCATCAACTGGGATTTCAGCACCCTGAAAGGCCCGAACGGCCAGGAGGGCTTCTGGATCTCGGGCGACTCGCTTGCCGTGGCTGCCAACAGCCCCCACAAAGAGCTCGCGGTCAAAGCGCTGAAGTATATGACCAGTGCCAAGGTGATGGATGCCTTCCACGAGAAGCTGTATGCCATGACCCCGCTGACCAAAGACGGCGCTTTCACCGAGGACGAGCGCTTCCAGAAACTTTACGAGAGCGAAAGCGAAATTGCAAACTTCCACATCTGGCCTGGTTTTGAAAACGCGGATTCGTTCTATGACATCCTGTTCAAAAACATCCAGTCGATGTACATGGGCGATTTGACCCCGCAGCAGGTCATCGACAACACGATGGAAGAATACAACGCGGCGCTGTAACTAACGCAGGCACCTTTTACCCGCAAATGGGGCCGCGTGCAAGGGAGCCACATGTGCCACCCAGTGGCCATATGGCTCCTTTGCCATACTCAGAGGAAAGGGCGTGGGGACGCGTTCATGAAAAAGAGAGGGTTGACCGGGCGCAAGCAGCAGGCGTTTTATGGTATACTTTATATCCTGCCGAGCTTTGTGATCATTCTAATGTTTTCCATTATACCCATCATTCTTGCAGTCTATTTCAGCTTTACCAAGTACGATATGTACAGCCCCGCTGAATTTATTGGCCTGCAAAACTATGTGGGGGTGTTCAAAAGCGCCACGTTCTATAGCGCACTGTGGAACACGCTGAAATACGTGATCGTCACCGTGCCGGTGCAAACCCTGCTGGCACTGCTGATCGCAGTGTTTATTGCCGATAAAATACGGGGCTTGTATGGTGCGCTGCTCAAAAGCACCATCTTCATCCCGGTCATTGTTTCCAACATTGCGGCGGCTGCCGTGTGGAAAGTAATGCTGAAAACCAAGGGCGGCATCATCAACAGCTTTTTGGGCGTGTTTGGCATCAGCGATGTCAACTGGCTGGGCACCAAGGCACTGGCATTTTTGTGCATCTGCCTTGTCACCATCTGGAAAAACGTCGGNTATTACATGGTCATTTATTATGCCGGCGTCATGGGTATCCCCAAAGAACAGCAGGAGGCCGCGCTGATGGACGGCGCCAGCCCCGCCCAGCGTTTTTGGCATGTCACGGTGCCCAACCTGCGCCCGATCACCTATATGATCGTCACGCTGGGCATCATTTCGTCGTTCCAGATCTTCGACATCGTGTTCCAACTGACCGGCGGTGGGCCGGGCACTTCCACCATCACGCTGGCGTACATGGTGTATACCTACGCGTTCTCCAACCAAAAATTGGGGTACGCAAGCGCCATTGCGGTGATATTGCTGCTGTTTGTGCTCGCCATCCACTGGCTACAGGACAGAGTATTTAAAGAAAGGTAGGGAAACGCGATGGAAACCGCACGTAAAAAAATTTCACCCATGGGCATCATCGGCACGGTGCTGGTCACGTTGTTCGCGCTGATCTGCGTTGCCCCGCTGATCTATATGCTGCTGATGTCCTTTACGCAGTTGCGCTCGCTGTACATCCGGTGGGACGAAGTGACCTTTAACCTGAGAAACTATTACACGATCATCTTTAAAAACGACTTTGGCCGCTCGCTGCTCAACAGCATCATCGTTACAGTGCTGGCTTGTATATGGACCGACCTTGTGTGCGCCATGGCGGCGTACGGGTTTGAAAAAAAGCCGGTGCCGGGCAAAGAAAAGCTGTTTAAGATTTTCCTTGCAACCATGATGGTGCCCTCACAGGTCACGCTGATCCCGCTGTTTTTGACCATGCGCAAAATTGGCTGGCTGAACAGCTATGCCGCGCTGTTTGTGCCCATGGCGGGCGCGTTTGGCGTGTTTATGATCCGCCAGTTTATGAAAGGCGTCGACGATGTTTACATTGAGGCCGCGCAGATGGACGGCTGCCCCGAGTACAAAATTTTCTTCAAGATCATTCTGCCGCTCATTCAGCCCGCGCTGGTGTCGCTGACCATCTTCACCTTTGTGGCCTGCTGGAACAGCTTTTTGTGGCCACTGGTCGCCAACACCGAAAACAGTATGTACACCTTTACGGTGGCACTTTCGCTGCTCAACTCGCAGCATGACACGAACTATGGCCTTAGCATGGCGGCGGCCACTGTTTCATTCGCCATCCCGTTTGCACTGTATGTCACGATGCAAAAACAGTTTATTGAGGGCATTGCCCTTGGGGGTGTCAAAGGATGAGCCTTGCACAGCTGATGCAAAAACAGGATAAACTGGTGATCGGCCTGATGAGCGGCACGTCGGCGGATGCTGTGGATGCCGTGCTGGTGCAGATCACCGGCCACGGCCTTGACACGGTGGTGCGCCAGCGCGCCTATGTCACCGTGCCGTTTGACGATGCCGTGCGCGAGGAAATTTTGCGCGTGGCCCGCGGGGATTACGGCGGCACTTACACCATCTGCATGTTGCAGGAGGTTTTGGGGCAGCTGTATTTGGAGGCCTGCGAGGCAGTTTGTGCCAAAGCGGGCATTGCGGCCACGGCGGTCGATTTGATCGGCTGCCACGGGCAGACGGTGTACCACCAGCCGCTGGCAGAGCAGTACCTTGGCCGGTCGGTGGCCTCCACGTTGCAGATCGGCGATGTGTCGCCGATCTGCGAAAAACTGCACACGATCGTAGTGTCTGACTTCCGCGTGAGGGACGTTGCCGCCGGCGGGCAGGGGGCACCGCTGGTGCCGTATTCCGAGTATCTGATCTACCGCAGCAAAACGCAGAACATCGCGCTGCAAAACATCGGCGGCATCGGCAACATCACCTTTTTGCCGGCGAACGGTGCGATGGGCGACACCATTGCCTTTGACACCGGGCCGGGCAACATGCTGATGGATGGCATGATCGCCAAAATGACCGGTGGCAAACAGCGCTGGGACGAAGGCGGTAAAACCGCGGCAAAATACGACTGGGATGAAGCGCTGCTGGACTTTTTGATGCAGGATGCCTACCTTGCACAGTGCCCGCCCAAAACCACCGGGCGCGAGCGTTATACCGAGGCTTTTTTGGCGACCGTGCTGCAACAGGCGGCGGCACTGGGCCTTGCCGACGGGCAGGTGCTGCGCACCCTGACCCGCTATACGGCCAAAACGATCGCGTTTTCAGCCCGGCAATACCTGCCTGCACTGCCGGACAGGCTGATCGTGGGCGGCGGTGGCAGCTATAACGAAACACTGCTGCATGACATTGCAGAGTATTTGCCCAAAACCGAAGTGTTGACTAACGAGCAAATCGGCTTTGACGGGGATGCCAAAGAGGCGGTCGCCTTTGCCGTTCTGGCAAACGAGACCATCCACGGCGGGTGCAACAACGTGCCGTCGGCGACCGGTGCCGCGCACCCCGTCATCATGGGCAAAATCAGCCAATAGCGCAAGGGAGGAACAGGGGAATTGAAGATAGAAGAAATGAGCCTGAAACAAAAGCTGGGCCAACTGCTGGTCACCGGGTTCCCCGGGCAGCAGATGAGCGACGAGTTTCGTGCGCTGGTCAAAGAGTACGCGCTGGGCAATGTCATCCTTTTTAAGTACAACCAGCAAACCGAAGCACAGCTGAAAACGCTGTGCGCCGACCTTGACGACTTTATTGTGCAAAACACCGGCATTGCGCCGCTGATCTCCTCCGACGAAGAGGGGGGCGTGGTCTCCCGCCTGCCGGACGATATGGTGCAAATGCCCTCCGCCATGGCGCAGGCATCGCTGCAAGATACCGGCCGGGTGCAACAGGCTGCGGCCGCTACGGCGGCCCAGCTGCAAAGCGTCGGCATCAACTTTGACCTTGCGCCGGTGCTGGACATCAACAACAACGAAAGCAACCCGGTGATCGGGGTGCGCAGCTATGGAGAAACCGCCGAGCAGGTGNGCCGGTATGCACTTGCGGCGTACGACGGGTACGAGCAGGCCGGCATGCTGACTGCGGGCAAGCATTTCCCCGGGCACGGCGACACGGTGACCGACTCGCATCTGGCGCTGCCGGTCATCTCTAAAACAGTGCAGCAACTGCAAGAGCTGGAATTGCTGCCGTTTAAAGCGGCCATTGCAAAGGGCATCCCGGCCATCACCATCGCGCATATTTTGTTCCCCGCGCTGGAGGCGGCAAACGTGCCCGCCACCATGTCGCGCGCCATTGTCACCGGCCTGCTGCGCGAGCAGCTGGGCTTTCGCGGCCTGATCATTTCCGACTGCATGGAGATGAACGCCATCAAAGAGACGGTCGGGGTGGCAAAGGGCACGGTGGAGGCCGTCAAGGCGGGCATCGACCTCATCTTTATTTCGCGTACCCCCGCCGAGGTGATAAGCGCGGTAGAGGCGTTGCAGCAGGCCGTGCAAAGCGGGGAGATCCCCATGGCCCGCATCGACGAGGCGGTGGGGCACATCCTCGCCTGTAAGGCGCGGTACTTGCACCCGCAGGTGCCACTGGCGACAGGGGCAAAGGCAGAGATGCGGGCATTTGCCGAGCAGTTTAGCTGGGATGCCATCCTGCACAGCAGGCAAGGCGAGGGCACTACCTTTGTGCTGGGGCAAAACCCGCTGTTTTTATCGCCGCTACGCCGCCAAACGACAATGGTGGCAAACGAGCAGCTTGCAGACTACAGCTTTGCCGGTGCCATGCAGGCACAGTTTGGCGGTGCGCAGCAGCTGTTTGACCTTGACCCCACACAGCAGCAGGTACAGCAGATGCTGGCCGCTGCCCCTGCCCACAGCAGTGTGGTGCTGGGTACCGTCAACGGCAACATTCACCCGGCGCAGCTGGCGCTGGCCGAAGAATTGCACCGGGCAGGCGTGCCGCTGGCGGTCGTGGCCCTGCGCAACCCGTTTGAACTGAAATTACTGCCCAGTGGGGTATTTGCGTTTGCCCTGTTTGAGTATGCCCCCAAAACGGTGCAACTGGCAGCGCGGCTGTTTACCCGCGCGTGAGGTAAAAAAAGATGGCAGACGCTTTTTTGAAACAGGCGGTCGATTTAATTGAACACTACCGCGCTGCGGGCTATTACCCGGATGCCGCTTATGCGGTGTTTACGCGGGATGAGATTTTGCTGCGCGGGGCCTGTGGGGCGGCAAATGAAGATACATGGTTCGACTTTGCCTCGCTGACCAAACTGTTTACTTCAACTGCGGTGCTGCTGCTGGCCCAGCAGGGGGCGTTTGCACTCACAGACAAGCTGGCCCCGCTGCTGCCGCAAACGGCAGAATACCCGGTGTTGCGGCAAAGGCTGGGCGAAATCACCCTCACCCAGCTGCTCACCCATACGTCCGGCCTGTTGCCGTGGTACCCGTTTTATACACAGGGCGGGCCGTTTTATCCGTTGCTTGCAAAAGTGCTGGCGGCAAACCCGGCACAAAGCGGCATGCGGTACAGCGACCTCAATTTTATCCTGCTGGGCAAGCTGGTAGAAGAGGCCGCCGGGCTGCCGCTGCCGCAGGCCCTCGCACAGCTGGGGCTGTCCACGCAAGAGCGCGGCCCGTTGTATTTTACCGCGCAAAGCCCCGTGCCCGCCCGGCTGCGCGGGCCGGGCTGCATTGCGATCAGCAGTTATGGCAACGGGGCGGAAGAAACCATGTGCGCTGCCCGCGGCCTTGTGTTTGAGGGCTTTCGCAGCAAACAGCAGCCGGTAATCGGGCAGGCAAACGACGGCAACTGCTGGTACTATTTTGGCGGTGTCAGCGGGCACGCGGGGCTGTTTGGCCCGGCGGATGCGCTGGTGGCACTGGGCAGGCGCTACCTGTGCGCGCAAAGCGGCCTGCTGGTGCAGGCCATGCAGGATGTCGGCGTGGGGCGCGGGCTGGGTTTTGAGTGTGACGCAAAATACCCCGAAGGCTGTGGCCACACCGGTTTTACCGGTACCAGCCTGTGGCTGTCGCCCGCCCACGGCGTTGGCATGGCACTGCTGACCAACCGCCTTGCTACACCGGGGCAAACCACCCTGCCGGATTTGACGCAGTGTCGCACACAGGTACACGAAGCGGTGTTGCGGGCCTTTTTGGCCCGCCAAGCGAAAGGGGAGTAAAACAATGCCGGATATGCTGGTTTCTTTACTGGACCTGCCCGACGAGAGGCCGCTGTGCGAAGCGCTGCTTGCGCAGGGCATCGAGCTCGTGCGCCCCTTGCCGCCAGACAAGCACCGGGTGCTTGCGTGGCTGCGGGAAAACTCTTACGAAAGCGCGGTTTCTGAGTGCGAAGTCTGCTTTTTCCGCCAGCCTGTGTCCTGCTTTATCGCGTTGCAGGGTACCGAAATTTTGGGCTATGCCTGCTATAACGCGACCGCCCCGGACTTTTTTGGCCCCACCATGGTGTTAGAGCAGCACCGCGGCAAAGGCCTTGGTAAGGCCCTGCTGCTGAAAGCGCTGCGGGCCATGCGCGAAGAGGGGTATGTGTACGCGGTGATCGGCGGTGTGGGCCCCGAAGAATTTTACCGCCGCACCGTCAATGCCTTTGTGATACCGGGTTCAGAGCCCGGCGTTTACCGCCAGTTCATCGGCGGGCGCCTTGCCGCGCAAAGGCACGCCGCCGAACAGCCGGGCGAATAACAGAAAAACCGCACACAGCCCGCGCCGGTACCGGTGCGGGCTGTGTTGTAAATTTATACAACCAAATGCATTATTTTGCATACTGATTGCATAAAAGACCCAAAAAGAGGCACAAAGTACCAGAAAGACCGGCAGTTTGCTTGACAGCAAACGGCCAAAACAGTATACTCGAAACACTAACGGAGAACAAAGGCGTTCACCCAGGGGTAGGGGGAAGAACGCCTTTTTCCATACCATTTTGAGGGGTATTTTCTTCAAGGTGGCAGCGAAAACGTTCTTCGGTTTGTACTGCCTGTGTACCAAAGGCCGGTCGGGAACCGGCCCATAAAACAGGGCGCACCAAGGCGCCGCAAAGCTGCCTTTTATAAGGTAATAGGGTCCCGCTGCCTTTTTNGCGGTGGNGCCCGCAGGGCTTTGCGGGGCGGCGGTGTGCTGTGCTATGCAGCTGCGGGCGGTGCCAACACCTACCAGAAGAGGGGTTTATAGCATGATGGAAATGGAACGAAGGGAAGGGTTTGCCCCGCAGGGTCTTTACGACCCCGCCTTTGAGCACGATGCCTGTGGCATTGGCGCAGTGGTGGACATCAAGGGCCGCAAAAGTTACAAAACGGTCGATGACGCGCTGAAGATCGTCGAAAAGCTGGAGCACCGTGCAGGCAAGGACGCCGAGGGCAAAACAGGCGATGGTGTGGGGATCTTGCTGCAAATTTCACACCGCTTTTTTGCAAAGGCGGCGGCAGAATTGTCGCTGCCGCTGGGGCAAGAGCGCGATTATGGCGTGGGTATGTTTTTCTTCCCACAAGATGCGCTGAAACGCAGCCAGGCGCGCAAGATGTTCGAAGTGATCGTCGAAAAAGAGGGTATGCAGTTTTTGGGCTGGCGCACGGTGCCGGTCGATTCGTCGATTTTGGGCAGCAAAGCGCTGGCCAAAATGCCGTTTATCGAGCAGGGCTTTGTGGCCCGCCCCGCCAATGTAAAAAAGGGGCTGGATTTTGACCGCAAGCTGTACATTGTGCGCCGCGTGTTTGAGCAGTCGGCAGACACCACCTATGTCTGTTCGCTGTCCAGCCGCACCATTGTGTACAAGGGCATGTTTTTAGTGCACCAGCTGCGCGGGTTTTACAAAGACTTGCAGGACAAAGACTACCAGTCGGCCATTGCGCTGGTGCACTCGCGTTTTTCTACCAACACCAACCCGTCGTGGGAGCGTGCGCACCCCAACCGGATGCTGTTGCACAATGGCGAGATCAACACCATTCGCGGCAACGCCGACCGCATGCTGGCGCGCGAGGAGACGATGTCCTCGCCGCTGCTGGACGCCGATGCCGACAAAATTTACCCGGTCGTGGATAACCGCGGGTCCGACTCTGCTATTTTAGACAACACGCTGGAATTTATGATGATGGCCGGCATGGAATTGCCGCTTGCCGTGATGGTGACAATCCCGGAGCCGTGGAGCAACGACAAGGCCATTTCGCGCGCAAAGCACGACTTATACCAGTATTACGCCATTTTGATGGAACCGTGGGACGGCCCCGCGTCGATCTTGTTTTCAGATGGCGACATGGTGGGGGCGGTGCTGGACCGCAACGGCCTGCGCCCCTCGCGCTACTATGTCACCAGTGACGGGCGGCTGATCTTGTCGTCCGAAGTGGGGGTGCTCGACATCCCGCCGGAAAAGATCGTTGAAAAATCGCGCCTCAAACCCGGCCGCATGCTGCTGGTGGATACCGTGCAGGGGCAGGTGATCGAGGACAGCGAGCTGAAAAAGCGCTATGCCACCCGCCAGCCCTACGGCGAATGGCTGGATAAAAACCTGCTGCACCTCGCCGATTTGCCCATCCCGAACCAGCGGGTAGAGAGCCGCACGCCCGAAGAGCTGGCCCGCCTGCAAAAGGCGTTTGGATACACGTATGAGGATGTGAAAAACACCATTTTGCCGATGGCGAAAACCGGGGCCGAGCCCACGGCCGCCATGGGTATCGATATCCCGCTGGCCGTGCTGGACGACAAGGGCCAGCCGCTGTTCAATTATTTCAAACAGCTGTTTGCGCAGGTCACAAACCCGCCCATCGACGCCATCCGTGAAGAGGTCGTCACCGACACCACCGTGTACATCGGCGACGACGGTAACCTGTTGCAGGAGAAAGCCGAAAACTGCAAGGTGTTGCAGGTGCACAACCCCATCCTCACTTCGGTCGACCTGATGAAGATCCGGTACATGAAAAAACCGGGCTTCCATGTGGAGACCGTGTCGATGCTGTATTACAAAAACACCCCCATCGAGCGGGCCATTGACCATTTGTTTGTCGTGGTGGACCGCGCTTACCGCGCCGGGGCAAACATCATTATTCTGTCCGACCGCGGGGTGGACGAAAACCACGTCGCGCTGCCCTCGCTGCTGGCGGTGTCGGCACTGGAACAATATTTGGTGCGCACCCGCAAGCGCACGGCGGTGTCCATCGTGCTCGAATCCGCCGAGCCGCGCGACGTACACCACTTTGCGACGCTGCTGGGCTATGGCGCGCGCGCCATCAACCCCTACCTTGCACAAGAGACCATTGCAGGGCTGATCGACGAAGGGCTATTGGACAAGGACTATCATGTGGCGCTGGACGATTACAATAACGCCATTTTGCACGGCATTGTCAAAATCGCCTCTAAAATGGGCATTTCCACCGTGCAGTCGTACCAGTCCGCCCGCATTTTTGAGGCGGTGGGTATTTCAAAAGAGGTCATTGACGAATACTTTACCGGCACCGTTTCGCGCGTGGGCGGTATCGGCCTCGACGAAATTGCGCAGCT
>JGI20225J20221_1002639_pt1 | contig 12710 bp, 10 predicted proteins | sample BioMet4_FD_20221 | JGI IMG/M metagenome (IMG submission 20221) | reverse complement strand
CAGCGCGTGACGCGCGGATCGGTGATGATCGCGCGGCCCTTCTCTCCGTACGCGCCTGTGTGGCACATGACGATGTTCGTCTTGATCGTCACATGGTCTCCCTTTTTCAGAATCGCGCGCAGGCCCTGCTCGCCGTAGAGCTGCTCAAGCAGCTCGTCGACCATTTCGCGGACCTCCTGATCCTTAGGCTCCTGTGTTCTGCAGGTGAACGCCACCTTTGAAAACCGGCCGCTTTCCGCGGCATTTTTAATAAGCTCCATCCTGTTTTCCTCCCGTTCTGACGTCTTGCATTCTCGCTGAGCGGCGGCGAAGCCCTGTTCAGGGTTTTCTTGAACAGGGCTTCGGCCTTTTCCGCTGCGCTCAGCGCTTGCTTTTTCTGCCGTAGACAAGGACCAGCATGACGATAATCAGCAGTCCCTGCACGATCTGTTTGCCGGCCTCGTTCATATTGAGAATGGACATGAGGCTGCTGAGCACCATGATGATCCCCACGCCGGCAATGGTGCCGACATAGCCGCCGCTGCCGCCCATAATGCTGGTGCCGCCCACTACGACCGCCGCGATCGAATCCATATTGTAGCTCGCCGCGGTGGACAGATAGCCGGACTCGGTATAGCCCAGGAAGAAGAAGCCTGTGACGCCCGCCATAACGGCGGCGATCACGTAGACGCTTATAAGGATGAACGGCACATGGATGCCCGAATACACGGCGCTCGTCTTGTTGGTGCCGATCGCGTAGATGGAGCGGCCCAGGGTCGTTTTTCGCAGCACCAGGATCGTGAGCGCCGCAAGCACAATCCATACGACCGCCACGCCGTTCATACTGCCGAGAATCTGCTTGTTGGCGATGCTGCTGAGCGTCACCGACGCATGTCCGCCCGGCGCGCCCTTGCAGTACAGCAGCGTCACGCCGTACAGGGCTGTTCCGGTTGCCAGCGTCATGATCATGGCGGGGATCTTCAGAAAATAGACGCCCGCCCCATTCACAAGTCCGACTGCCACACAGACGCCCATGATAAACGCAAAGGTCGGCCAGGTGGCGCTTTCATTGCCGTTGATCATCTGCGCCGCCAGCACGTTGGAGAGCAGAATCACATAGCGCAGCGAAAGATCGATGCCGCCCGTCAGGATGATCAGCGTCTGACCGATACAGGCGATGCCGAGGAACGCGATCTGCTTGAAAATGCTGTAGATATTGTCGCCGGACAAAAAGCCCGGGTTCAGAAAATTCGCGACGAGCGCCAGCAGCACCATGACGGCGTAAACCAGCGCCACCGGCAGGATCTTCTGCATCCTCAGGGACTTGAAGCTGATCTTTTCCATTTCAAAGCCCCCTCACTTTTCTGATCTGACCGCGCTGAGCGCCAGCGCGCCGATCAGGATGACACCCTGCGCCACATACTGATAATAGGCGGAAATACCCATGAGGTTCAGGATGTTGTTGATGATGCCCATGATGAGAACGGCGGCGATGCAGCCGATCACGCTGCATTTGCCGCCGGCCAGCGAAGCGCCGGCCACGACTGCGGTTGTGATGGAGCGCTGGGTATACTGCTCGCCGACCAGCGGGTTGCCGGAGGTCGTAAAGCAGGTGATGTAGAGCCCCGCCACGGCAGCCAGCACGCCTGCCGCAACGAAGGCGAGCACCTTGACGCGCTCCACATTGATGCCCGTGCACTCGGCCGACTGTTCGTTGCCGCCCGTGGCCAGCACCGAGCGGCCGAAGCTGCTCCGGTTCATCAAAATCCAGCTCAGCGCCGTGAAAAGCACGGCGATCAGGATGGGCACGGTATAATTCCAGCCCTTGGTCACGAATTTGCTCAAAACAGACGGTATCGTGCCGCCCGGCATTGACAGGATGAGCAGCGCCACGCCAGCGAACACGGTCTGCGTGGCCAGCGTCGCGATGATCGGCTGCATATGACCCCGCACGACCAGCAATCCATTAAAAAATCCAATCCCTGCGCCGATGGCGAGGCAGACAACAAACGCCAGCAGCCAGGACGCCGGATTCTCCTTTAAAAGCAGCACAGCCGTCACGTTCACGACCGAAATGGTCGAACCGATCGACAGATCAACGCCGCCCAGAGAGATGATGATGAGCTGACTGAACGTTGCCAGCAGCAGCCCGACATTCGAGCAGAGCAGGTTGCGGAGATTGCGCGGCTTTACAAAGTTGGGACTCAGGAAGAGCGCCGCTGCGATCATCACAATGAGAAACGCATAGACGAGCAGCACGTCGTTTTTGCGCCGAACAAGCAGCTGCCGGTTATGGCGGTCGCTGAGAATTCCGGGAAGCTTCTTATTATTCATCTTCTCAGCCCTCCGTTTTGGCGCTGGCGATATTCATGGCGCCGCGCATGATGTTCTCCTCCGTGATGGCCGCGCCGCGCAGTTCGTTGGTGATCCGTCCCTCGTACATGGTCAGGACGCGGTCGCACAGCCCGATTGTCTCCATCATGTCGCTTGTGTAGCAAAGCACTGCGACGCCGCGGGCGACGAGCTCGCGCATGAGCTTGTAGATCTCCTGCTTTGCCTCAACGTCGATGCCGCGCGTTGGTTCATTGAGCAGCAGCACCTTCGGCGCGTCCTCGAGGCTCTTTCCGATCGAGACCTTCTGCTGGTTGCCGCCGGACAGATTGCCGACCGCCTGCAGGAGCGAAGGCGTGCGGATATTCATGCGGTCGACCATGCGCTGTGCCTGCTGCTTCTCCTCTTTCCGGTGGATGAAGCCCGCCGTCTGTCGTCTGCGCAGGCTGGCCATGCTCAGATTTTCGCCGACGGACATGCCCAGACAGAGCGCCTGCACCTTCCGGTCCTCCGGGACATAGCCGATGCCGGTGCGCAGCGCTCTGCGGCAGTTCTGATAGTTCAGCTTTGTTCCGTTCAGCCAGATTGCGCCGGTCTCGTGCTTCTGGATACCGGCCAGCGCCCGCATGAGCTGCAACTGTCCCTGGCCGTCCAGCGCGCCGATCCCGAGGATCTCGCCCTTTTGCAGCTCGAAGCTCACCTTGTGAAAATGGCGGGCGTCCCCGAAGTTTTCCACTTTGAGAACGCAATCGTTCTTTGCCTCCTGCTGCTTGGGCGGGAAGACCGACTTCAGCTCGCGGCCGACCATCATCTGAATGATCTGATCCTCTGTCGTATCACGCAGACAGACTGTATCGACCAGCCGCCCGTCCTTCATGACGGTGATGGTATCCCCGAACGCAAAGACCTCCTCCATGCGGTGAGAGATAAATAAAACCGTCTTGTTCTCGGAGACAATCGTCTTTACAATCGCGTGCAGCTTCTCAACCTCCGACACGGTCAGCGCGGAGGTCGGTTCGTCAAGGATCAGAATCTCCGGATCGACGGCAAGTGCTTTCAGAATTTCAACCATCTGCTGGCTGGCAATCGCCAGATTGCCTGTGCGTTCATACGGGTCGATCGCGATACCGTACCGCTCCGCCAGGTCAGTGGTCGCCTTCATCAGGGCGCGTTCCCGAATCAGGCCCCTGCCCAGTCTTTTTTCCTCGTGCAGCCAGATATTCTGGGCTACGGTCAGCTCCGGCAGCACGGACATTTCCTGATAAACCATGGCGATGCCCTTCCTGCGGGCGTCGCCGGGGCGGCGGAATTTGACCGGTTCGCCCTTCAGAATGATTTCGCCGGAATCCGGCCTGTACATTCCCGACAGCATTTTAAGAATCGTGCTCTTTCCCGCTCCGTTTTCGCCCTGCAGCACATGGACGGTCCCGGGATAACAGGAAAAGGACACATGGTCGACCGCATGGACGCCCACGAAGCGTTTGTCCAGGTCTTTTACGATGAGTGAAGGCTGCATCTGTGTCACCTCAATGCGATGCTGTTTTGTTTCGGAAGGAATGGTTTTTCCCGGCGTGAACACCGCCGGGAAAAACGGTTCTTGCTCTGTTTGCGCCACCGGGCACAGATTCTTTAATTTGAGATGGCCGGGAAATCCCGGCCATCTCCTTATTTCGATGCTCAGGACACCGGCGGGAAAATACCCTCGAGAACTTCGTGCGGCAGATACGTGCCCGGCCAGAAGTCGTCGTTCAGCGTGCTGTCGTACAGTTCTTTCGCATCGTCAAGCGTGATGGGCGCAAAGCTCATGTTGATGCTGGTGCCGTCCACCTCCGGAGTAATCTTGTACTGGTCCGTGATGAGCGCGGAGCAGTCCTCGATCGTGCCGCCTTGCAGCAGCTTGACCGCGCAGTCGAGCGCAATGCGGCTGGAGTAGGCGGGATTGAAGAACGCCATGGACTGGAAGCCGCTGTCGGCATTGTCGATCCAGGCCTTCAGGAAACCGTTGCCGCCTTCACCGGTCATCGGGCAGAGCGGACGGCCGGCTTCGAGGAACGCGTCGATGGCGGCCTGCGTCATCGCGCCGCCCTGAGAAAGGACGCCGTCGATCTGCGGATAGGTGGCGAGCAGGGTCTCCATCGTGGTCTTGGCGGTCGCATAGTCCCATGCGCAGTCGACTTCCGCGACGATGTTGACGTCCGGGCACTTGGCCGTCAGCGCGTCATAGCCGCCCTGGTAGCGGTTGGCGTCTGTGGAGGTGCCGGCAGCGCCGCGGAGAATGATGACATTGCCCTTTTCCGTCTTGTTGGCAATCAGCTGGTCCGCCAGCCAGTCGCCGCTGACCTGGCCGTGGTTGTAGTCCGAGACCGTCAGCTTGCAGTTCACGTCCAGAGAGCAGTTGTTGTCGAAGTTGACGACGATGATGCCCTCGTCCATGGCCTCCTGCAGAACGTCGTTGAGGCCATCCGAGGTGATGGTCGGCAGAACGATCGCGTCAACGCCCATCGTGATGAGATCCTGGATGTCGCTGATCTGCTTGGCCTGGTCTCCATTGGCCTCATAGACATAGTAGTTGGAGATCACGCCCTGCTGCTTCAGGGTATCGGCATAGTTGGTGAATTCCGCCTCCATCTGGGTACGCCAGGAGATTTCATTGTTGTAATTGGAAAAGCCGATGACAAAGCCGCCGTCTTTTCCCGTGCTGGCGGAGGCGCTCGCCGCCTGTGAGCCCGCCGAGGACGCGGAAGCAGAGGCGCTTGCCGTTCCGGCGGAGGATGCTGCGGCGCTGTCGGCGGCCGGCGTGCTCGCGGATGTCGAGCTGCTGCCCGCGCAGGCCGCGAGGCCAAGGATCATGACAACTGCAAGAAGCAATGCGATGATTTTTTTCATTGTTTTTCCTCCTTGTTTTGTGGCCGGCACCCCTGCGGGCATCGGCCGGTGGGTGGTTTTCCGTGGCGGCAACCAGNTTCCAGCATGCGATTTCTTGTATAACTTGTTGCCTTTCGGTGGCCACATCTTAACTGATTTTATGCATCATTGTCAAACCCCTTTGCCGAAGCTCCAATACGATTGAACACTTTGCAAATCAAATTGCAACTTTTTTGCCGCGAACGCGGGTATGATTACCATGGACCCGGAAATCTCCGCGGCGCCGCCCCTTTTCAGCGGCGGCAATCCCGCGGCCGTCTTACAAGGAGGCTTTCTTCATGAGAAGCATTCTCTCGCACCCCATCTGCGCGGAGGCGCCCGGCTGGCCCGGAAATCCGACCTACCATCTGGAACGGTATTCCGGAATTGCCGCGGGCGACTGCGCCAATACCTTTGTCGTACACCTGTTCAATCACTTTGGCACGCATTTCGACGCGCCGCAGCACTACAACGCGGCCGGCCCCTCCATCTCAGAGCTGCCGCTGGACACCTTCTTCTATGCCGCTCCGCTGCTGCTGGACCTGCCCAAAGGAGCCGGCGAGCAGGTGGAACCGGGGGATCTGGCGCCGTATGAGGCGCAGCTTGGCCGATGCGATCTGCTGATGATCCGGACGGGCTTTGAGCGCTGGCGCACGGAGAATCCCGCTCTGTACAAGGAAAACGGGCCCTCGCTCTCCTCGCGCGCAGCGGACTATCTGCGCAGCCGCTTCACCGGCACCATGAAGGCCGTGGCGATGGACTTTCTGTCGCTCGGCTGTCCCCGGAACACCGAGGACGGAAACAAGGCGCACCGGATCATGCTGGGCTGCCGGGCGCCGGGCTATATCTGCATCATTGAGGACGTCAGCATGGCCGCGCTCGATCCCGCCCGCCTGCGCAGCGCGGCTGCCATTCCGCTCTTTCTCCGCGGCGCGGACAGCAGCCCCGTGACCATGTGGGCGGACTGCGGCGATGCGCCGACGCACGCGTGAGGGTCAGCACATGGACATTATCGACGCGCATGTGCATATTTTTCCGAAAATCGCGAGTATCTTCGACCATGCGCCCCTGACAGGCGAGCCGTACGGCCTGGCCCGGAACGGCACCCGCCTCATCCCGTTTCTGCCGCCGTCGTTTGAGCAGCCGCGCTCCACGCCGGAAATGCTGCTGGCGTATATGGACCGCTGCGGCATCAGCCGGGCTGTGCTGGTCTCCAATCCCTACTACGGCTACTTCAATGACTACACCATTGCCGCCGTGCAGAAGTGGCCGGACCGCTTCCGCGGCGTGGCGCTTGTCGACCTGCTGCGCGGCAGGGCTGCCGCCGAGGAGCTGGCCGGGCTCTTTGCGCACACGCCGCTCATGGGCTTCAAGGCGGAGACTCTGTCCGCCTTTCAGTGCGCACCCGGAAAACGACTGGACGACGAAGATCTGCTGCCCGTCTGGGACTGCTGCTGCCAGTACCGCCAGCCGGTCTTTCTGCACCTGTTCACCGACGCGGATCTCCTCAGTCTGCGGCATCTGATTGCTCTGTTCCCGGATATCACCTGGATCGTCTGCCACCTGGGCGCGGACGCCTGCCACCGCAGGGGCGCGCCGGCTGAAAACATGCAGGAGCTGCTCCGGCTGCTGCGCACGCAGTCGAACGTCTATGCCGACACCTCGACGCTCCCCGTGTACTTTGATGAGGAATACCCCTTCCCCTCCTCCGCCGCGATCCTCCGCCGGGCCTGGCGGGAGGCCGGCCCGGACAAGCTGCTCTATGCCTCGGACTATCCCGGCATGCTGAACCACGCGACAATGGAGCAGCTCCTTCATCTGACGCAGATCCAGGCCGGAATCCCCGAGCCGGATCTGCGGCTCATCCTGGCCGGAAACGCGGAGCGGCTGTTCTTTTCCTGAAAGGAGACGCTTCATGCCGGTTTTTCTGCAGATTTGCCCGGAGGATGACGTCGTCGTCGCTCTGCGCGATCTTCCGGCCGGGACCTCTCTCGCGCCGGAGTTCCCCGCCGTCCGCCTGTCCGCGGATATTCCCGCGGGCCATAAGATTGCCGTGCACGCGCTCGCAGCCGGATCGGCCGTGCGCAAATACGGCTCTGCCATCGGGATCGCCCGCCGTCCGATTGCGCCGGGCGACTGGGTGCACTCCCATAATCTCCGCTCCGCGCTCGGCGCGCCCGGCAGCTATGTCTTTCATCCACTGCCGGAGCCGCAGAACGCATCCGTCCCGGCTGCTTTGTTTCCCGGATTCCGGCGCCAAGACGGCCGGGTCGGCATCCGCAACGAGATCTGGATTCTGCCCACCGTGGGCTGTGTCTGCGCCCTCGCCGACCGGCTGGCCGAGCGGGGCCGGGCCATCTGCCGCGGCCGCGCCGACGCCGTCGTGAGCTTCCGCCATCCGTATGGCTGCTCCCAACTGGGGGAGGACGAACAGAACACCCGGCGCATCCTCGCAGATCTGGCGCTCCATCCCAATGCGGGCGGCGTGCTGGTTCTGGGACTCGGCTGCGAAAACAGCGGGGTCGCCGCCATCCGGGAGCAGCTGCCCGGGTGGGATCCGGAGCGCGTCCGCTTTCTGGAGGCGCAGGCCTGCGGCGACGAGCTTGCCGAGGGGCTCGCGCTGGTGGAATCGCTTCTGGAAAAGACCGCGCGGGACAAGCGCACGCCATGTCTCGTCTCCGAGCTGACCGTCGGACTCAAATGCGGCGGCTCAGACGGTTTTTCCGGGCTGACGGCCAATCCGCTCGCAGGCTGCGTCGCCGACCGGCTCGTCTCAATGGGCGCGGGCGTGCTGCTCAGCGAGGTGCCGGAGATGTTCGGCGCGGAGCAGCTTTTAATGGATCGCTGCATTTCGGAAGCCGTCTTTCGGGATACCTGCCGGCTGATCGAAGATTTTCAATCCTACTATCGCAAAAACGGCCAGCCCATCCATGAAAATCCCTCTCCCGGCAATAAGCAGGGAGGCATCACGACGCTCGAGGAAAAATCCCTGGGCTGCGTGCAGAAGGCGGGCCGCGCGCCGGTGGCGGGTGTTCTGGACTATGGGGCCCGCGCCTTCGGGCCGGGGCTGCGCCTTGTCCGCGCGCCGGGAAACGACGCCGTTTCCTCCACTGCGCTTGCCGCCGCGGGTGCGCAGCTCATCCTCTTTACCACCGGGCGCGGCACGCCGTTCGGCTGCGCGGTGCCAACCCTGAAAATTGCCTCAAACTCCGCCCTGGCCGCGGCCAAGCCGCACTGGATCGACTTCGACGCAGGCAGTCTGCTCGCCGGGCAGGCCATGGAGGACAGCGCCGACGCGCTGTTCCGGCTGCTGGTCTCGGTCGTCTCGGGCCGGCCGACGAAGGCCGAACAGAACGGATGCCGCGAAATCGCGATCTTTAAGACCGGCGTCACTTTATAATCACGGGCGAGGTCTGCATCCGCCCATCATCTGAAAGGAGAACTGTTTTATGTCCAAGCTTGCAAAAGAGAGCGCCCTGATCGTCATGCACTGCCAGAACGACATCGTCATGGAGGAGGGCCTGTACAGCGGCTCCGGCGCATTTGCCGAGGTCAAGCGCCGCAGCACCCTTGAAAAAATTGCGGAGGCTCTGAAGCTGGCACGGGAAAGCGGCATGCTGGTCGTCTACATCAATAACGCTTTCCGTCCCGGCTATCCGGAGCTCAAGGGCAACTGCCTGCCCATCTGTACAGCCTCCCGCGACACCAATTCCTTCCTCGTGGACACCTGGGGCACCGCGAATCCCGACTGCATCAAGCCCGCCGAGGGCGACATCGTGATGATCAACCACAACACGAGCGCCTTTTCCTACACCAACCTAGATCAGATTCTCCGCGCCCAGCACATTGAAAAGCTGTTTCTGGCCGGCGTCGCAACCAACTTCGTGGTGGACAGCACCGCCCGCTACGGCTCCGAGCTGGGATATGAGATCCACGTTCTCGAGGACTGCTGCGCATCCTGGACGAAAGAGATGCACGAATTTGAAGTAAAGAACATTCTGCCCCAGTTCGGCACAGTGGAGGCGCTCAGCGACCTGGAGGCCGGTCTGAAAGCCTGACTGTCTCCGTCCGCCGGCTGGCAGAGCAAAAAACGGAGCTGAAACCGACCTGGTTTCAGCTCCGTTTTTGTTGTCCGTTTTGAATCCGCGTATCAGCCGATCGGGATTGTCCGCCCGGCGGCCCCGGACGGCTGCAGGCGGTGCGAGACGGAGATCACCGTCCGCCCCACAGCGGCGCGCGAGAGCGCCTCCAGCACGCGGCGCTCCGTGTCGCTGTCGAGATTCGCGGTCATCTCGTCGAGCAGCAGGATTTCCGGCGAGGCCGCGACAGCCCGCGCGATGGACAAAAGCTGCAGCTGCCCCTGCGAGAACGCGGCCCTGTCCCCCGGGGTATCGTAGCCCTCGGGCAGGGCGAGGATCGTCTCGTGCAGGCCGACGAGCTTCGCCGCGGCCTCGATTTTCTCGCGCCCGATCTCCGGATCAAAGAGCGAGATCTGCTCCGCGACGGTGCCGCGCACGAGATGGAACGACTGCTCCACGCAGCCGAACAGGCGGCGCTTTTCGCCGTCGGGGATTTCCGCGGCCTCGCGGCCGCACACCGTCACGCGGCCCGCGCGCGGCTCGTAGAGCCCCAGAAGCAGCCGCAGCACGGTGCTCTTGCCCGCGCCCGTCCGGCCCGTCAGCGTGACGCGCTCGCCCTTTTCGACGCGGAAGCTCAGTTTGCGCAGCACGTCGCCGTCCGACCCGTAGCCGAAGTCCACGCGGTCAAGCTCCGCGGCCGGGCCGTCCGCGTGTCCGCCGGGGGCTGCGCCGGCGGGCATTCTGCGCTCCGGCTCGGCCAAAAAGGCGTCGATGCGCCTGACGCCCGCCACGGCGGACTGGATGTTCTGGATCTCCATGCCGATGCTCTCGATGGGGCCGAACGCCTTGCCGACATAGGCGATCACGGCCACGGCCGTGCCGACGCTGATGCCGAAAAACGCGCGGAAGCCGCCGCCCAGGGCCGCGCCGACCATCATAACCGAGACGACCAGGGCGCTCACAAAGATCACAATGGGCGAGTAGACCGAGTCGTAGAAATTGGAGCGGTCGGTCGCGCGGTAGCTCTCGTCTATGTATTCGCCGTAGCGGCGCTCCATGTAGCGCTCGCGGCGCAGCACATGGATGGTACGGATGTTGCGGATCGTCTCCGGGACGTGGTTGTTGACCCTGGCGACGGCGGCGCGGTTGTCGAGCTGCGCCGCGAGCATGCGTTTCTGGAACCGGCGCGTCAGGACAAACAGCAGCGGCGTCACAAGCAGCATGAGCAGCCCCAGCCCCTTGCTCTTGACGAAGATCACGGCGAGGATGCTCACAACCTTGCAGGCGTCGGCAAACATGCCGACGATCCCGTTCGTGAAGAGCGAGTCCACGGTGTCCACGTCGTTTACGAAGCGCGAGGCGGTCTCGCCCGCCTCGTGCGCGGTGAAGTAGGCCGCGGGCAGCCGCCGCAGCTTGGCGCAGAGCAGGCTGCGCAGCCCGTGCGTGATCCGCTGGCCGAAGATCGTGATCATGACGTTCTGCCCGGCCTCGAGAAGCCCCGAGAGGGCCACCAGCCCCAGATACCAGAACGCCAGCCCGAGCGGAATCCCCCGCCCCGCCGTGAGCTCGTTGACCGCCCGCTCGAGCACGAGCGGCGGCAGCAGCGCCGCCGCGACCGAGAGCAGGATGACGAGCGCCGTCAGCACGCTCGCCGCCGGAGAGGTGCGGATCACCCGGCGCAGCACGCGGCCGAGTCCCTTGTCTTTGTTCATGCGCCCGCCTCCCCGACCGACTGTTCCCGGCAGAGCTGCGCGTAGTCCGGATTCGTGCGCAGCAGCTCCGCGTGGGTGGAAAAGACCCCGCCGCCCCCGCTCAAAAACAGCACCCCGTCGAGCTTCGGGAACGCATAGAGCCGGTGCGAGATCAGCAAAATGACCCTGTTCTGCGCCAGAGCGCGCAGGTTTTCGAAAATTTCGCCCTCCGTCGCGCGGTCGACGGCCGAAAACGGGTCGTCCAGCACGAGAAGGCCNCGCGCGTTGTAGATCGTGCGGGCGAGGGCCGCGCGGGCCTGCTGCCCGCCGGAGAGGCGCGCGCCGCCGCTGCCGACGGGCGTGTTCACGCCCTCGGGCATGGCCTCGGCCTCGTCATAGAGGCGCGCCGCGCGCAGTGCGGGCGCGACGTCGCCGGACTCGCCCAGGCGGATGTTCTCCGCGAGCGTGCCGTCCATCAGCTCCGGCTCGTGCCCCATGTAGCAGACGAGGCGGCTGCGCGCGCAGTCGTCCAGCTCCCGCAGCTCGCGCCCGTTTATCAGGATGCTGCCCGTGTAGGGTGCCTCCCCGATCAGCACTCTGCCGAGCGTGGATTTTCCGCAGGCGACGGGGCCGGTCACGCCGATGATCTGACCCGGCCCGGCCGAGAACGAGACGTTCTCAAAAAGCGGCGCCGCGCCCGGCCAGCCCGCCGAGACGTTCCGCACGACAAGCGAGGCCGGCTCGCTCTCCGCCGGCGCGGGGCCGTCCGCCGGCTCCTCCGCCTCCTGCATGTAGGGCCGGATGCGCGCCCACGACACCTGTGCCTTCTGCACCGCGTTGAACAGCTTGGCCGCGTGGGAGGCCTTGAGCGCCATCTTCGTGAAGCAGGAGAAAAACGTCGTGAACGCCGCGATGTTCCAGGCGCTCCAGCCCGTGCCGAGCACGTTTTTCGCGCCGAAATACAGAATCAGCACCGCGCCGCCCGTGGCGATGATGTTGTAGAGCGGCTGCATGGTGTTTTCCCAGAGGTTCGCCGCGACCGCGCGCCGCTCGTAGTCGCCGAGGCGCGTCTCGTAGGCCGCGTCGCGGTTCTCCTCGCAGCCGCAGATGCGGTAGGTCACGGCGTTCGAGACGCGGTCCATCGTCGCGCCGTTCAGCCGGCCGGCGCTCACCCTGCAGGCGGCGCTGCTGCGCGCGACCTGCCCCCTGAGCCGCCCCGCGATCAGGTAGGCCAGCGGCGTGAACGCGCAGGCCATGAGCGCCAGGCGCGCGTCGTAGAAAAAGAGCATGGCCGTATAGGCGACGAGCACGACGCCGGTGTCGAACACCTCGGTCGTGAATTTGCGCATGCCCTCGGCGCAAGCGTCGACGTCGGCCACCGCCTTCGTCATGACGGCGCCCAGATCCTCCTCGAGAAGCGCCGCCCGGCTCATGCGGACCAGCCTGCCGTAGAGGATGCGGCGCATCGTGCGGCTCGTGTCGTTGGCGAAGCGCCGCACGCCGAAGCGCTTGACGGCCCGCATGGCCTGCACGAAGAGAATGACCGCGAGGTAGAGCCCCGCGAGGCGCAGCATGTCCCGCGCCGTCTTCTGGCCGCGCAGGATGTCGAACAGCGTCTGCGCGAGCAGGCCCTCGAAATACGGGCCCGCCAGCATGCCGACGTTATAGAGGACGCCCGAGGCCGTCACGACCGCGAGCGGCCCCGTCTCCCGGCGGAAATACCAGC
>JGI20225J20221_1002638_pt1 | contig 12712 bp, 11 predicted proteins | sample BioMet4_FD_20221 | JGI IMG/M metagenome (IMG submission 20221) | reverse complement strand
GGCCACGGCACGAAGGATCGCGAAGGCGTTCCCGGACGTGACCCTGCGCGACCTCACGCCCGAGGCGGTACAGCGCTGGGAGGCGGGGATGCTCAGGGGCGGCCTGTCGGCGGCCACGGTCGGCAAGGCGCATAGGCTCCTGAAGCAGATCATGGCGGAGGCCGTACGGCTCGACATCCTCGCGAAGAACCCCGTCGACCCGGTGAAGCCGCCGAAGCGCAGGCGCGCCGCGCCCAACGCCCTCGACCTCGACGGTCGTACGGCAGTGCTTTCCGCCCTCGACGCCATGGTCGACACGCCCACGACGGTCGGGGCCCGCATCGCCCTCTACACGGGCATGCGGGAGGGCGAGGTATGCGGCCTCAGGTGGGCGGACGTGGACATCCAGGCCGTTGACGCCGGACGGGTCGCGGGAGGCACCATCACCGTACGTCAGTCGATCGGGGCGCGCACCGGCGGCCACTACGTGAAGACGCCCAAGACCGGACGCGTCCGGGACGTGCCGATGCCGGCCGACCTCGCAAGTCTCTTGGCCCGCTGGCAGGGGGTGCAGCGCGCCGGGGCCATGGCTGCGGGTGTGGACTTTCCCGGCCAGCTCTACGTGACGGGACGCGCGGACGGCTCCTACCAGGCCCCCGACACGCTCTCCCACGAGTGGCGCGCCCTCTCGAAGGCCTTCGGGGTGAAGGGCACCGAGGGCAGGGTCCCGACCTTCCATGACCTGCGTCACACGTTCGCGACCTGTGCCATCGCCGAGGGCGTGGACGTGAAGACCGTCTCGAGCATCCTGGGACACGCCAGCGCCGCCATGACGCTCAACGTCTACGCGTCGGCCGACCCCGACGCGAAGAGAAGGGCCGCGGTTACGATCAACGCGGCCATGCGCCGCAGGCCCGCCACGGTGGAGAGGCTGGAGCAGACGGGCGCGTGAGGGCCGATGACAGAACGTGCCTTCCCTGTGTCCACATCAGAAACCGAACGCGAGACCATCCCTAGACGTCTCGTCTAAGATTGTAGTAGGACAGTCCAGGCGAAGCGAGGCGGGCGGCTATGGCAAGTGGAGCAAGACGCGATCGGCCGGAGGCGAAAGACCCACGTGAGAAGGCAGGGCTTATCAGGGGCGTCCCCAAGACCAACCTGAGAAAAGTACTCAAAGCACAGGGTACCAGCCAATCCGAGTTCGAGCATATGATGGGCGTCGGTGGTAAGTCTGTATCGCGTTGGATGTCGGGTACGCGACATATGAGCAACAATGAGGTAGCACACGCGTCATGGCTGCTTGAGGTAAACCCGCTCTATCTGCTCGACATGACAGACGATCCCCAAGTCTCCGAGAGTCCCGAGTCTCCACGCACTGACGCATACCTCGCACAAGCACGCCGAAGTATGGCGGAGGCCGTGGCGACGCTGGATGACCCCATGCAGCTGATAGGCCCCGCGATCACCCGCACGGGAGACCTCCTTGTCATCTACTACCTGAACGGGTTCGAGCAACAAGATAGACTCGTCGTGCCCGGCGAACGCACTTACACCGAAAGAGAGCTAAGGCCGTGGGAGGCGGAAGAAGCCTGGGCAGAAGACAACGCAAAGGCAGAGGTTCTTGCATCCATCAGAGACGACCTGGTAAGCCAAGCGAAATCCAGCCTCGCCGTCATGCCTGGAGACTATCGTGACATCGGTGCACTCGCACGTGCCCTGCTCGACTACGCTCTCGAGAAGACCAGTGACGGCCAGACGGGACGTATATTCAAGGCGCTAACGGAAGCTTGCATCGGACACAGAACGGAACAGAGCGAAACAGGGCCAGCGAGAACAATGGCGCCATTAATAGACCTGTCTGAGTCTGAGCCCGATTTTGGGCCGCCATGGCTTCAACATCAATGACGCGACGACACCGAATGAGTTTTATAACAGGCACCGATTACAGCAAGACCACGTAACGGTGGGATGGGGAAGCGTCGCATGAGCGACGTCGAGGTGGTGCGTGCCCTCATGACACGCACGATGCCAGAAAAAGGCTCATGGCTACGGTGGACTCTCCCGAGGCCCTTCGCAAACGTGCCTCGGACGGATGGGAATCCGTCGCGAGCGGCTCCGCCAAAATTCTCGAAAATAAATAAAATGTGACAGAAGACACGTGAACTGTCACCTGCTTCTGCGGTGTCAGATGAGGGCACCCCTCTTGCCAGTCCAAGCGGGCGCACGGGACGTATCCTGCCATATGTCTCCATAACTGGCATTGTCATAGGCCTCGTTCGGAGCGTCAACGTCTCTTCTTGCTGAGTGCCTATTATCGACATACAAGTCACTTAATGCATAGTAATACCTGGTAGACATAGATATTTGGTTGCATCATAATTCAACTCGACAGATTGGATTGCGTTGAAAGGTGGTACCAGGTGCAGCGTGGGAATGCGATGGACGGTAACGAAGGGCGACTTGTGCATAACGAGCTGCTCACGGTCGAGGAGGCCAGCGAGATGCTGCGTACCTCGCCCTACACATTGCGACGGATGCTGAGGCGCGGCGAGGTTGCCGGAGTGAAGCTCGGCAGCCAATGGCGCGTGAGCCGCAGCGCCCTGCGCTCGCGCGTCGGGCTCAACTGAGGGGACTGGTGAATGACTATGGAGNGGGCCATCATGCACATCACTAGCAGCTTCCCGTCTCTCCTCGAGAGGGACGAGGTCACTGCAATCTTGCGGCTCAGCCCACAGCCCGCCCGGGCGATGGCCCGGTGCGGGGGCATCAAGGCCATACGGCCTGGCGACTCCTGGCGCCACGACGGGGCAAGCCTCGCAAAACTTGCCCCCCTTGGCGNGGGTGATGGCAATGGGCGGTAATGCCTCTCTGGATGCAGCCCTTGCATATGTCTCCCGGGGATGGGCCGTCTACCCACTCGTCAGGGGTGGAAAGACGCCTCCCGCAGGTACGCACGGCACCAAGGACGCGACCACCGACCCCGCAACGATTGGAGGCTGGTGTCAAGTGCATCCCGAGTGGGGCATCGGCATCGCCTGCGGCAAGGCCAGCAATGGCATGGTTGTCATCGACCTGGACACCATAAGGGGACATGGGGGCAAGATCGATGGTGCTGATGCCCTGGCTGAGTGGGCATCAGGGAAGGGCGTGCGCCTGCCCGACACGGTCGTCGGACTCTCCCCAAGCGGAGGGAGGCATCTGCTCTACCAGGCGGACGGCCACACCCCGACGAGACTGCATGTCCTCCCGAACGTCGACATTCTCGGAGACGGACACGGCGTCGTCGTCCCGCCGTCGACCGGAGAGGGCGGGGGCTACACCTGGGAGGAGGGACACTCGCCCGAAGAGATCGAGGTGGCACAGCTGCCACCAGAGCTCGCCGAGCTGATGGCCGGGCATGGCACATCCAGCGTCCATGAGTCCAAGCCTGGTGTGCCCTCCCCCACAGGTGAGATTTCCGAGGGGGTTCGCAACGACACCCTCTTCCAGCTCGCGTGCAGGCTGCGCGATCGCGGCCTTAGCGACGACGAGGTCCTAGAAAGTGCCTCCGAGGCGAACCGGAACCGCTGCAAGCCGCCGCTGGATGACTCAGAAGTCGCCGGTATCGTCAAGAGCGCTCTTAGCAGGCCGGGGAGAAAGCGCACGGGGAAACCCACGGTCTCGGAGCTCTGCGACTACATCCGTGCAGACCAGGCCCTAAGAGGGTTCGGCTTTGATGAACCCTCTTACGTGACCTGTGTAACAGGAACCCTGCCTTGGGACAAGTCAGCCAGGGTGCGCGAATGGAACGACGAGGACGACGCATCTTGCTATGCCTATCTGCAGGAGCGCTATGGGGCCGGAAGCCGGACAGATGTGAGGGATGCCATCCTCATCGTCTCTAAAGGGCGATCGTTCAGCAGCGTCCGCGACATGCTCAACGGACTACCTGAGTGGGACGGCATCCATAGAGCGGCTCACCTCCTCACGGTCTTTCTTGGAGCCGACGACGACGAGTACACCAACATGGCCTGGCTGCTGTTCATGCGCGGTGCCGTCGCGAGAGCCTTCATGCCAGGCTGCCAGTTCGACTATGTCCTGGTACTTGTCGGCAGGCAGGGCATTGGGAAGTCGACGTTCCTTCGGCTTATGGCCATGCACGATGAGCTCTTCACCGACTCCCTCACCAACCTAGAGCGAGAGAAGGATTCGGCCGAGATCATTCGCGGCAAGTGGATCGGGGAGCTTCCCGAGCTCTCCGCCATGCGGGGGAAGGAGATCGAGCCGGTCAAGAGCTTCATCTCGCGGCAAAGGGATGATTATCGCGANAGCTACGGACACCGTTCCAGCGGCAAACCGCGCACCTGCGTCCTAGCCGGGACCACCAACAGGCACGACATCATCGCCGACACGACCGGTGGACGTCGTTTCCTTCCCGTCCAGTGCGGTCTCACCGCTCCCATGGAAGACCTCTGGGGAGAGAAGGCCAAGCAGGTCATCGTCCAGGCATGGGCCGAGATCATGTACGAATGGAACGAACACCAGGCCGGACGTGGTGACTTCCCCCTCGCGTTGCCCAAAGAGCTCATAGCGAAGACCGAGGAGGTCCAGGCCGACTTCACGGAAGACGACCCGAGGATCGGTCAGATTCAGGACTATCTCGACAAGCTGAGGGCCGACGGCATAACCCGTGTGTGCTCCAAGCAGGTCGCTGTAGAGGCACTCGGCTTGGGCGACGATGACTGCCGCAACAACAAGGCGCTGTTCGGCGACATCAGCACGATCATCGACTATCGCTGTCCCGGATGGAAACGCCATGAGAAGAAGGGGAATGTCCCCGGCTATGGCTCCCAGAGGTTCTGGGAGTGGACGGGACTTGCACCTGAGGGGAATGCAGCCTGAGGCCCAGACTGATCGTAGGGGTGAGCCAAGGCAGTAGTTGTGTGTCCAATGGGGCCGGGGAACATCTCTCTGGCCCCTATTCTCGTGCTCAAAACGTAGCACCAGATCATGGTTTCTGGCTGGAATAATTAATCAAGCCATATGCCATTGCCGATGTTGCCGTCATTGCCGTTGTCTCTAAGATTTGCATGCATGTATCTAGGACTAATCTATATAGGTAGCCAACGTACAGGAGTTAGAGGAGAACGGCAGTATCGGCAATACGGCAACAAACGTGCTCTCCTACCACCTCACAAGGAACCAAGGCGCGGGGAGACGGCAAGGGCATCGGTCGACTGGCCCTACACCCCATCACCGGCATCACCAGATCTCCGGCGTCTGTGCCGCGGGTCTTCCATCTCAGGATTCATGTCCGCCGTACGGCGTATGCTCATGGCGTGACAGATGAAAGGGGGATGTCCCTATGCCGGCTCCACGAGACGAGAACAAGAAGGCATGGCACCCATCGGAGAAGGGCTGGGCACTCGCACGCGAGCTCGCCTCTGTACATGAGAGAAGCCGTGACATGGTTGCCTCGGCTCTCCTCGCCCTGATGACCGACGATGGGGCAGGAGACGTCTCCTACGATGACGGAAATGTGTTCGAGGACGTCACGGGCGACCTCTGGGGCGTCTACGGGGACACGGACGAGCTCGTCATAGGAGCTCCCTATGTCGTTCGTTCCGTGGCAGACGCGAAGGCCGTCCTGGAACTTCTCGTCCCCGCCGTGCGGACGCTGCGAGACACCTCCCCTGTCGACCCTGCATGCATTTGCTGGAGACGTACGGACGGCAAGCTGCGCTTCGATGTCTACAGCTTGGTCGACGGAAAGCAGAAGGCCCTGGGTCTCGCAAGGGCACGTGGCGAGAGGACCATCCGCCGTCTCTCGGACGACGTCGACGTGGAGGTCTCCTACGAGGGGCCGGGCAGGTTCGACTTCTCGAGCGAGTCCTGGGGTCACTACATGAGGATCCGGCACCACCTCGTATAGCCTCTGGCCGAGGGGACATGCGCAACGCATCCGCTGAGAAGCTGGAGCGCGTGGCGAGGGTTCTCGCCGCTGACAGGCGCAGTCCCTACTGCCTTGACTGGGATTCGCCCAACTACCTTGGCTAGCCATGCTGTCGTCGTCGGGGTTCAAGCGCTACCGGATGTCCGTTGCCTGTGATTGCAGGGTCGGTCGTGTGGCGAAGCTCTTTGCCGACAAAGTCCACGATGACGTTCCGAAGGGCAGCTCGAAGGACTGCCGCGACTACTGCATGAAGACAGGTCGCCATGCCGACAAGGCCGACACGAGCATCAGCTTCCAAGAGTGGGGGGACCTCCCCGACGACGGGCACGCCTCCGGTGACCATGTCTCCGAGCACTACTCACGACTCCTAAAGTGGGTCGACGAGGGAAAATCGACCGAGGAGATCGTTTGTCTCGATTCAACCTTCGCCTTTCATATGGACCAAATCGACGATCTTAGGGTCAAGCTCAGGTTCGAGCGCTTCCGTCATGAGAACCGTCCCGTCGAGGTCTCCTTCGTGACGGGCCCCACAGGCTGTGGGAAGACTCGCGGCATCATAGACGCTCACGGCATCGAGAACGTCTATCGCCTCACATCGTATCGCGGTGGCAGGGCCCTCTTCGATGGCTATAAGGGGCAGGACGTCCTCGTCTTCGAGGAGTATGCCGCGCAGTTCATGATCAACGAGATGCTCAACTACCTTGACGCCTATCCGCTTCCGAACGTCCCCTGCCGCTACCATGACGTGACGGCCTGCTGGACGCACGTCTACATCACGAGCAACCTCGCGCTCGCCGACCTCTATCCTGGCGTCTAGATGGAGCACCCGGAGACCTGGCGGGCCCTCCTGCGTCGCACCTCGTTCGTGGTCGAGTATGGTTCCGATGGCTCGAGGCACGTCATCGACCCGCACAGGCACGGGGACACCGGAGAGGCCTAGTTAGACAGGTGACAGCAGTGGGCTATTCGAGGATGCTGCCATCTCAGTCTGCGCTCTTTCTGATGTTGCACTCAGTGCATAGCATCTGGCAGTTCTCCGGCACTGTCTTTCCGCCCTTCGACCATGGGATGATGTGGTCGGCCTGCATCTTGTCGAACTCGAACCCCTTCTCGCAGATGGCGCACCTGTGGTGCTGGCGCTCGTATGCCGCGAGGGCATCGCGCCTGTCGAACTGCCGGACGCTGAGCTTGCGCTCGTCTCCCGTGAGCAGGTACTCGTAGATCCCCGCCTTGTGCGTCACGTCCTCGTCGCCCATGAGGTGCTCGACCTGAGCCTCCAGGACCTTGGGGTCGAGGTCGGTCCTAGTGTGGTTCGCATTGTAGAGGATGCCCCACGGGAGCCCCTTCATCTCTGGGCGCACCTTGGGGAAGATGGCCTGCACCCAATCGATAACGGAGCGGAAGTAGCTCCACAGCTCGGAGGCCGTAGGGTCGTCCTGGTGCTTCGCCATGTACGCCTCGATGGTGGTATCACCGTCGGCATCCGCCGCCCATCCTATCGCCGTCTCCAGGTAGTCCTGTCTGATGGAGCTGCCCTTTAGATAGTCCCCAGCCAAGGAGTTGGCGGCACATCCCGACTTCGAGAAGTAGCGCTTGGCATCCATCGTCCATGACCCCGCGTAGACGGCGTTCCTGAGCTCCTGGTCCGTGAGCTTCTCGCCCGCGATGTTGATGATGCGGAACCAGTCGAGCTTCTCTGAGTCGGTGCCGTCGCAGACGTAGATGAAGAGGGGATAGTCGAGAATTGCCTTCTTCTGGTCGGCGGGGAGGTTGTAGAAGTACTTGTCGTCGATGGAGAACGACCCGTCGACGTACTCGGCGAGGGAGATCGTCCGCTGCTGACCGTCCAGCACCTCGTAGGTGTCGTCACCCGTCACGCACCAGTACATGACGTTCAGGGGAAGTCCCCTCTCGACGGTCCTGATGACCTCGTCCCTCTGTGCGTCCTTGTAGACGAACTCCCTCTGGTACTTGGGCCGTATGTCGAGGCGGCCGTCGTAGCCTGTCACGCCCTCCTCGTCATCGTTGGCATACCCCTCGCAGAGCTCTCCCACGGTGACGTTGCGCTGCTCGATGTTCATGAACGAGGCTCCTCTGGATGAAGGTTACGAATCACTATCCGCTCATAGAGTCTATGATACTTGTACCCCTTATATGACTCATTGAGATAGAACCTCATACCGCCTGCCTGATAGGAACCAGGAGTAGCAATCTCTGCCATAGACATTCCGAGGTCACTGCTCTTACCAAGTATTTCGAACTGTTCTGGGTCGTACTTGTCGAGAAACGTTATCGGGACCCCCATGTTCCCGGCATAGTCACACGGTATGTCGGCGGTCTTGGAGACCTCTATGGCGTCATAGTTAACGTAGCGCGGATACCGCTCAGGGTCATAGCGCTGCACGAGAATCATCTCCTCGTGACGCTTTTTGATGTCGAGGTTCGTGAACCAGCGCACGCCCTTCACGCGGATGTACCGACGACCGTTTTCGTCGATGCCGCATCCCGCCGCGTCCAGTGGGTAGTCGTCCGGTACGTTGAATGCCCTGTCGCCAGAGTGGATGCTCGGCCCTATCCACATCTCGTTATGCATGAGCAGCGGAAATATCTCTTTGTAGGTGATGCAGTTCACGTTGCCGATGATGATGAACTTCTTACCGTGTCCCATGAGGGTGGCGACGTACTCTCTGAAGAGGGAGAACGGTGGGTTGGTCACCACGATGTCGGCCTCGTCCATGAGGTCGAGGCATTCCCTGCTGCGGAAGTCACCGTCCCCTTCAAGTTCGGTGAGCTCGTTCTCGTGTGACCGGAACAGCTCGGCCACGTCGTCCATCGTCACGCTGCCGTCGCCCGTCGCGTCACGCACCGAGGTCACGACAGCCTTGTAGGGCGTGCGGAGCGTGGTGTCATCCTCCAGATTGTCGTCAAGGATATCGAAGATCGAAAAGGCAATGGGAGAGCCCGTGTAGCAAGTGGCCATGAGCTTCTTCAGGCCCAGCTGGTTGAAGCTGAGGACGAAGTACTTGAAGAAGTCCGACTCGAAGGGATCGTCGCAGTTGCAGAGGACCGTCTTGCCTGCGAAGTGCTCGCGGTAGTGGCGCAGCTCCTTCTCGATGTCGGTGAGCTGCGTGTAGAACTCGTCCTTCTTTGCCCTGCCTGCTGCGTTGAGGCTTGCGTTGCCTGCCATAGATGACCCTTCGCTGTTGGTGGTGCTCGAACTCCTGCTTTCGATATGATAGGCCCTCTTGAGCGGGAATAGCGGCTTTGGTCGGTTGCTTCAGAACCAAGAAAAGGCCGGTTGTTCTATAAGTTCGCAGAATTAGAGTTTAAGAGCAGAAAGTTTTCGCTTGCAGGATTGAACTGATTCCTCCTTTTAGGTAGACTGTCTCGTAACGTTACGGAACAGTTATGGAGGATTCGATGATTACAAGTCAAAGTGAGTTTAGCAAGTCATCTCCGAAATATAGGCAAATCGCCGATGCAACAATCAGTGATATTAAGAGCGGCATTCTAGAAGTTGGCGGAACACTACCATCCGTCAGAAAGTATGCGAGTGATTTAGGTATTAGCTCGACAACGGTAAGTCGGGCCTACGAAATGTTGGAATCTCAAGGCTATATAGAAACAAAAGCTGGTGAGGGCAGTGTTGTTTCATTTCTTAGAGGTAGTGTAGGGGCATCGGCAACCACTTGGAAAGCATTCCTCTCGTATGCTCGTAGAGATGACGAAATCTCCCACGGAGCCATTACGGAACTTAAGCAACGCATACAGGAAGAATACGAAATGCAGACCGCAGAAAGGCTTGATATATTTCAAGATGCAGAAGGCATAGAATGCGGCGAGGATTGGAGAGAAGCAGTAGAGAAACAACTTGGTGCGACAGTGTTTTTTATTCCAATTCTTACCCCAACATACCTCAGACGACCGCATTGCATCCAAGAGCTTCGCGAGGCCAAGCGGCGGTTTTCAGATTTAGGACTGGACAGAGGCATCTATCCAATCCACTTCGTTGATATTACCGATTGTATAGATAAACTCGAAGACGACGATCTTGCTGATTTTATTATGCATACCCAAGCTAATTGCAACTGGCGTGATCTGAGATTCGAAAGTCCGTCATCGCCAGCCTACCGCAAGGGCGTTAAGAAAATAGTAGAGGCGCTCGTGAAGCGGGACAAAGAAATGCTCAGTACTCAGCAAAAACTTACTGACCCAGCTGAAACACCAATCAATCAGATTACAACTGATGAAGATGACCTCGATCCGCTGCAGAAGATTGCTGACCTAGAGAGCGCCGGTCAACAAATTACGGAGAAAGCAGAAAACATTTCAGGAGTTGTCGTATCGATTGGCAGTGTATTTACCGAAAATCAGATTCCATCTGACGCGCCATTCAAGAACAAGCTCATTATGCTAAAGAAAATTGGTAAAGATCTTGAACAACCAGCAACAGCATTGTCTGAGCAATGCAATGACTATCGAAAGCTCTTAGAAGTTATGGACCGAGGTATCGAGCAGTTTCCAATGGTTGTGGAACTAACACGTTCAATGGGTGGTGATGTCGACAGTGCCGACCTATTGAATTTTCGCAAGCAGATAATCGATCTCAACAAGTCGACTAGTACTGCTTTCGAACAAATACAGAGTCTTCAAGGTGCATTAGCGACTGCCGCGAGTCTCTCTCGTGATTTGCGGCAGCCATGTCGGAAAATCAGTGCTGCCCTTGATGATGTCACCGCTAGCAAAACAACTTTTGCGAAATGGGAAAAAGTAACAAATGAACTAATTCAAGTGTAGTAAGAAAGTGATGCCAACCATTTTTATCAACGGTTGGCATCACTTTTACAATGACATCAGAACTGCGAAGCCTCCTGGATAGAAGGTGCAGTTCTGATAGCGACTACATGGTGGAGGCGAGGGACGCCCCCTCCAGACCCAAGCCCAGGCCTAAGGAATGCGCACGGCATCAAGGAAGCTCCTCTCACGTCCGGCCATCCGCTCGCAGAACTCCTCGTAGCCCAGGCAGCCGGACGGAATCCCGAGCCCGACCTTCCTGACACGGATGTCATCCTCCTCGCTCCGCCTTCCGGCCTTCTCGACGGGACGGCTGTGACTGGCAGAGATGTGCGCCCCTCTCAGGACATGCATGTCGACGTCATCATCGCCATCGCCTGCCTTCTTTGGATGGAGGAACAGGCCAAGCCTTGCATCGAAGCGAAGCATGTAGGCGAGCACCTGCAGGTAGTCGGCTCCACGGACATTGTCCGTCGGCTTGTACTTCGCGTCCGCGACCACCCTTTCGCCGGCGTCCCGGGAGACGAAGTCGGGGTAGATGAGCCCGCGCCTCCCGTCGAACAGGTGCTGTCCGCCCTCTCCTGCCTTGTTCCGCGGATGGAAGAACTCGTCGCCGAGCAGCGTGGCCACGTACTCCTCCCAGAGCCAGGCGCCGTCGAAGAGGATGCCGCGCATCCTGCCCGCGTCCCCCTGCAGCAGGATGCGACCGTCGGAGAGGATGGCCACGCAGAGCCTCTGCAGCGCGAGGTAGTCGGAGTAGAAGCGGCTCCTCACCGGCAGGCGACGGTTCCTCCCCACCACCCTCGCCCTGTCNCCNNGGGAGTACGACGGCGTCAGCTGNCGCACGAGCGCGACTGCGTCGCGCACCTCGCGGTCCGCGGAGAGGAGCCTGCCGAGGGNCGGGCTCGCGTCCATGTACTCGATGACGTGCCGNANGAGCTCGGTGACGTGGTTGTCGGCCGTGAGCTCGCGCGTCGAGTAGGCGACGCTGCCGGNNAACGGGACGTCCCTCGCCATGTACCTGGGGACGTCTATCGNCCCGCGCACATGGGCATCGTCGTGCTCCTGCCTCACGTATGCGCGGAGGACNCCCCTCCTGACCGCATGGACGAGATAGCCGGGAAAGGCGAACGGCAGGANNTGACGATAGCCCTCCCTGCCGTCGAGCGAGAGGGCGGAGTCCACGACGTTGAGGTGCATGACCCGCTGCAGCATGTAGATGAGAAGATAGTCGTTCCCGTCCGGGCTCATATTCNCAGAGAAGCGGGAGCGGATGGAGAGGCTGTCGCCGTCGCANGCGAGGAACCCCNTGAGGTTGGTCGTCCGGAAGCCCCCGTCCTCTCCCGTGAGCACCATCTGGTCGTCCTCGAGGTCCTCTGCCTCCTTCAGGGTCGGTGGGAGCACGAGGAGCGAGTCCTCCTCGACGAGCGCCTTCAGCGACCGGTCGAGAAGCCTATGCGCAAGAGGCGTCCCGAGGAAGTCCCCGACGGTCGGATCGTTCGTCCCATGGAAGGTGTTGTCCTCGTAGAGGAAGCTCGCGCACGTGCTCAGCCCTCTTCGGATCCACCGTCGACGGAGTCGCCGGCAGACGGCTCGTCCACGTCCCCGAGGAAGGCCTGCCGCATCTCCCCGACCTTCTCGTCGACATCGCCCGCGCCCCTCGTCCCGCGGAGGTACTCGCGGACGAGCGGCCCAGCTGCTCGTCCCACAGGTCCTCGAAGTCGTCACGGACGGAGTCTCCCTCGCCCAAGAAGTAGCTCGCCCCTATCTCGTAGGACTCCCCGAGGTCGTCGTCCTCACATATGAGCCTGTTCAGCTCGTCCATGCGGGCCTTCGCCTCGTCCTCCCCCTCCTTGCCCGCAAGCATGCGCTGGCTCTCCTCGGCCGTGACCTCGACGAAGCGGAACCTGCGGCGCATCGCGAAGTCGAACGTGTCGACGTTCCTGTCGATGTCGTTCATCGTCCCGATGACGTAGACGTTGTCCGGGACGTAGAACCTCCAGCCCG
>JGI20225J20221_1002630_pt1 | contig 12751 bp, 9 predicted proteins | sample BioMet4_FD_20221 | JGI IMG/M metagenome (IMG submission 20221) | reverse complement strand
TAGCGAAGTGATGCCGCTGGCTAGAATTTCCATCGTGGCTTTCGAATAATCGGAAAGGTGACCATTCTTAGAGAATTCCGGTTCGATTTCTCCAAGGAAACGAGCTTTCATATCATCGAAGAAATATTCAGGGATGTAGCCGATGAGGGGACGGTAAGAGGCTTCGTTCTCCGCTAATTTGTCGGTGACGAGGCCAATGAAGTTGGCAATATGAGCATCGGGGCTTCGCGAAGTTTGCCAGTCCATCATCATCTTGGTCATCAGATCGTCTTCGATGGCGTTGGCGGCTTCTCCGATGTTAGCGTAGTGATTGTAGAAGGTGCCGCGGTTGATGTTGGCTTGGATGCAAACGTCGCTCACGGTGATGGAGTAAAAATCCTTCTTCTTGGCGAGAAGGCTCACGACGGCTTCTTTAATCGCCCGCTGACTTTTTAACGAATTTCGATATTCTTTTTTGGCCATAAATGTTACTGTCGATTTTTGAACGACTGTACTAAATATACTCGGAAATGCTGATTTTACAATGGTTTTACCGCCTTATATTTTTGTTTTTTAGACATCTTTGTTTCAGTTTGTTCAATTTTAAACAGAGGGCTTTTCTTTGAGGATTGTTGAACGACTTTTCTTCCCTATAATAGCCGAGTCGGAGGAAAACCCATGGCAGAAATCGTTGTCTCACATCTCACCAAAGATTATGGCTCAGGCCGGGGCGTCTTTGACGTCTCCTTTAGGGTCGATAAAGGCGAGTGCTTTGGCTTTTTAGGGCCGAACGGCGCGGGTAAATCGACGACCATCCGTCACCTCATGGGTTTCTCCAAACCCGATTCTGGCCATACCGAAATCCTCGGCCAAGATAGTTTCTTGCATTATGACCAAGTTCTTTCCCATGTGGGCTACAGCCCCGGCGAAATCGCTTTGCCCGTGGGCTTAACCGGCTACGAATTCCTTAAGATGGAACAAGATCTTCAAGGTATTCATAACGCGGACATGCAAAAGAAGATGCTCCAGCTTTTCGACCTGCAAGACAATGTCCTAAAAGGCGAGACGAAGCGGATGAGCTTAGGGGTCAAGCGGAAATTGGCCATCGTCTCCGCCTTCCAAGGCGATCCCGATGTTCTGATTCTTGATGAACCGACTTCAGGTCTTGATCCGTTGATGCAGGAAGTTTTCATCTCGTGGATCCATGAAGAAAAACAGCAGGGAAAAACCATCCTTCTCTCGTCTCACATTTTCTCGGAGATCGATGCGACCTGCGACCGGATCGCCATCATCAAAGACGGCCACTTGGTCTCAACCTTTAAGGCCGATGAACTGAAGCACGCCTCCAGCAAATTCTATGAGGTGGCCTTTCCGACGAAAGACGCCTATGACCGCTTTTTAGCCAACCATAGTCAATCCAGCTGCATGAAGATTCTTGATCAGAACCCCGAGAAGCGTTCCCTCTTTATCTCCGCGGAAGATAAGGATATCAACCGCGTCATCGAGCATTTCTCTCACTATGACCTTTCCGCTTTCACCAATAAGAAAGAAACCCTGCAGGACTATTTCATGAAATTCTACAAGGAAGACCAAACCTTCGGAGGCGATTTATGAACGAACCCGTCATCGTGATTGACCACGTCAGCAAAGATTATGGCAATGATCGCGGCATCTTTGATGAGAGCTTAACGATCGCTAAGGGTGAGATGCTCGGCTTTGTTGGAACCAATGGCTCCGGCAAAACCACGACTATCCGCTGTCTCATGGGCTTCATTAAACCTAGCGCTGGCCATTGCTATGTCAATGGCTTAGAAAGCTACACCCATGCCTCAGAAATTGCAAAAACCATCGGTTATGTCCCCGGTGAAATCGCCTTCCCCGATCTGACGACAGGCAACGCCTTTCTTAAATCCCAGGCCGAATTCCTTGGTCTCAAGGATATGAGTTATGCCAATAGCCTCGTCAAAGCCTTGCAGCTCGATCCTCGGGCCGGTTTAAAGCGGATGAGCAAAGGCATGAAGCAGAAGACCGCCATCGTCGCGGCTTTAATGGCGGATCCCCCGATCATCATCCTCGATGAGCCGACGACCGGACTCGATCCGCTCATGCGCCAAGCCTTCGTGAAGATCATTAAGGCCGAGCGCGCCAAAGGCAAAACGATCTTGATGTCGAGCCACATGTTCGAAGAGGTGGAAGACACCTGCGACCGGGTCGCTCTCATCTCAAACGGCCACCTGATTGACTCGGTGAGCATGGAAGCCATCAACAATCGGCCGACTCAGGATTTCAAAATCGAGTTTAAAACCAGCGCCGATTTCGAACGGTTTAAGGGGGAGGGGTATCGCTTAGTTCGCGAACAGCCCCAATACCAGCAGGTCACCATCAACATCGACCGGGAAGATATCGCTAAGCTCTTCACCAGCCTCGCCCATTATGACGTTCACTTCATCAGCGAAGTCCGTTACACCTTAGCCAAGCACTTCCAGGATGTGCTCAAGGAGAAAGCCCATGTTCAGTAAAGCTCTATTCAAACAATCGATCAAAGCCAACGGTTGGATGTGGCTCGTGATTACGGTCGCTGAGTGTTTCATGCTCAGCTGCGTCATGACCATTGCCGGTTCTGGCAACATCAGCAACGTCAAAGACGCGGTCGAAGACACGATTGTTCAACGGGAGATCGACGCTTCTGTGCAAAAGCGGTCCCTTTCTTATTACGATCTCGGAGATTCGGGCCTGATCGCTTTCGATCAGTATTATGTCGCCGAGTATCCTAATGATGCGAAAGACGCGACGACGTATGCCACCAATTTCGATACTTGGGCGGCGTCTAAACCCACTCAGAACACCGGGGAATCCGATAGCGATTACGCGGCGAGAGTCGCCACTTGGCAGGCGAGTATGCCCGCGGCCAGCACCTTACCCGAAAAAGCTTACGCCTTAGCCTTCAACACTTGGTCGAACGCGATGCCGAAAGCTTCCGATTATTCTTCGCAGAGCGATTACCTCGCGGCCCTCACCGCTTGGCAAGCGCAAAAGCCGACGGGGGCGAGCGCAGCCGCTTCCAGCAGTTTCTATACGGCCACGTTAGAGCTCGAAGAAGCGACGATTCAACAAGCCGCTAAACTCGGCTACACCAGCGACAGCGACGAATGCAAAGAGATGCTCGGCGCGGTCATGTACGCGTTAAAACCTTCAAGCGATTTTAACGATATTTATACCAATAACAGCGAGACGGTCCCCGCGGATTACGATGTCACTTCTTTATTAACCCATCTTTCCGCCGGCGATATTTCGACCTATCTTACCAGCGACGAGCGTAACACTTACCGCCAGGATCGGAGTGAAAATTCTTCCGCGGTGTTCTTAGGCAACAATATGACGCAGCCCGCCACCATCACCAAACTTCTCGACGCCCTCAGCAAATATGGCGTCAGCGAAGAAAAGTATGAAAGTTTTGGCTACACCTATGCCTCAATCAAGCACACGGCCTATTCGACCGAAGTTTCTTTCCAAGCCCGTTACGATTATGAGCTGAGCGAGATCAACAAGAAGAAAGCGGCCGGCGATTATCCGACCGAAGCCGACTACCAAGCCGCCATCGCCACCATGAAAACCACACTCACGGGTGACCTCTCTCAGTCGTTGCTCGCCTCTTTGCCCCCCGAAGTCGCTAGCGCCATTGAAGACGTTGGACAAATGGATTTGTATTCTTTGATCGTCGGTTCCGTCTTCTTCAAAATCGCGGGTTTGCTCTTGCCCATCATCTACGCGATCATGGCCAGCAACAACCTCGTCTCTTCCCAAGTCGATTCCGGCTCGATGGCTTACGTTCTTTCGACTGGGACGAAGCGCAAGAGCGTCGTCTTCACCCAAGCGTGTTTCTTAGCTTTATCTTTGCTAGCGATGTTCGTCTGCACCCTCATCACGAGCTGCATCTGCTGGAGCGTCGTGAGCGTGACCAATACCGGCCTCAATTATGGCCGTCTTTGCCTCATCAACCTTGGAGCCTTCTTGGTGCTCTTNGCCATCTCNGGCCTCAACTTCTTCACNAGCTGCTACTTTGATCGGACCAAGAATTCNCTCGCCCTTGGCGGTGGNTTATCCATCTTNTTCTTGGTCGCAACCATCTTGGGTCTATTTGGTTCGCCGGTCATCCCGAGCGTCGTTCGTTTTGATGCCCTCAATAACTTCAACTATGTCTCCATCATCACCCTCTTCGATGTGATTTCGATCACCGATGGCACAACGGCCTTCATTTGGAAAGACGCCATCCTCTTCGCGATCGGCTTAATCGGTTACATCGTCGGGTCGTTGCACTTCGAGAAGAAAGACCTGCCGCTATAAAGCGTTAGGAAACTCGAATTTACAATTGTCGGAGATATAGTATACTATATTATCTTAGGAAACCGATGTAGTTTAGGTTTCATCGGAATTTTTATCCCTTGCGTAATGGAAACTTCGGGCCATACTAAAGGTACATTCAGGGGGTGTTTGTTATGACCAATAAAGGCCGCAAATCCATTTTGTTAGGGGCATGTCTATTCATGCTCGTGAGCTGCGGAAGCACGACGTCTTCAAACTCCAATGCTTCTTCAAGTTCGAGTGGGACCTCTTCGGGTTCCACCGAGTCCTCTTCAAGCCAAGGTACGACTTCTAAGGGAGATTCCTCAACTTCCAGCGGGACGTCGAGCTCTTCCAACGAAAGCCATGATTCCGGAAGTTCCAGCGGAACGAGTTCAGGAACGACTTCTTCAAAAGAGAGCGATTCCTCGACCTCGAGCGATAGCAGCAGTTCTTCCTCTTCTTCGAGCTCTAGTTCCAGTTCGGAAGACGTTCAAGGTCAAATTGCCGTCTCTGGGATTGAAGACGCCTCTTGCGTCGTTGGTCATTACTTCAACCCGTTAAAAGGCGTCAAAGCCATCGACAAGGATACCGGTAAAGACGTCACGTCTTATCTCTCCGTCCTCGGTTCGGTCAACTATGGCGTTGAAGGAACCTATTCTCTAACCTATAAAGCCATCTATGGTGGCTCGACTTTCACCAAAGTTAGAAAGATCAGCGTCGGTGCCGGGAACTACTCGGCGCCGCAGCGGAGCAAAGTCTATTCGACCGCTTCTTCCCGTTCGATCGGTAACGGCTCCGTCCGCACCGGAACGGCCACGGATATCGAACACGTGAAATATGCCCCGAGTTATATCGCTGGGGATCTGCTCGATAAACCTCTTCCCACGAACAATTGGTGGGGCACGTTGATCAGCCAGAACTATGGCGGTGGCAACTATTCCGGTGGCGGCAACGGCATCTACACTAACTACATCCGCAGCGCTTTGAATTCCAATGGCCTTGAAATCACCAACGATGGCGAAGGCTTCTTGGAGTGCATGTATACCCCCAGCAAGGAAAAGACCGCGGCCGTGCATTCGCCAACTTATCAAGATATGTTCATTAAGCCGCTGGCCTTGGCCTCCGATTATCAGACCCAAGTCATCGATTACAGTGATAACACCGTCAAGGTCGCCTGCCGTAATGGCGGAGAGAGCGTCAAAGACGAAATGATCGTCAGCTATGCTCAAGGCTCGCCGTTCACTCTCGTCGAGAGCCGCAGCAAAGATTTGCAGATGGACTTCCGCGCGGCCGGAGTTAGCGGAGCCTATAACTATTACGATTTAAGTGGCAATCTCATCAGCCAGAACACCGCTTCTTCGAGTTCGTCCGTGATCCTCGAAATCACCAACAACCACGTCGCCTATAATCAACCGCAGCATTGGAATGCGACTTCCGCTTTCACTCCGGTTTATAAAAACACTTATTTCCTCTTCACCGCTTGCAAAGGCACGACCTATACCCCGAAGCACGGCAATCACGCCGATACCACGAAGAACGACCGCCTGAGCATTGTTTTAGGCCAAGATAACTATCTCAGCATCGGTTCCATCAATGGCGATAGCCTCAGCGCCGCGATCAGCGAAGCCAATTTCTTTGCTCAGCGCGCCGCCCATTTCAGCATCGCCAGCACCACGACCTATAACGTCAACCACGCTTCGAGCGTAGTCACCACCACCTTCCGCAACAACATTCAGTATTTGGATGGCAGCGATAGCGTCAGCACCCTCTTAGGCTTAATGCCGCATCAATATAAGAAGAGCGACGCCAAGCTCACCTCCTATTACCATAAAGGCTTTAAGGGCACCATCAAGGTCATGGAAGGCAATAACTTCCAAACCAAGCTCTCTTATGCCGGCATGCTCCCTAGCTTCACTAAGCCCAACGACACTTCCTATAGCGATGCCACGATGGCCTCCTATCTCAAGTCGCTCGATGACAACAACGTCATCGTCGAATCGCCGAACTATGATAACGACACCAACGCCTACATCAATAAATCGGCCCCTTACTGGAACAGCAAGGCTATCTACCCCTTATCGCAAGGTCTCATCATCGCCGATCAAATCGGCGCAAGCACCTACAAGGCTTCCTTCATCAAGAAACTGGAATACGTCCTTAGCGACTGGTTCACTTATGACACCACGAAACCCTTACGCGACAAAGACGCCAACCACGCGGGCGACCGTTACTTCTATTATGACGATACCTGGGGCACCCTTTACTTCAGCGATGGCGCCTTCAATACGGCCGGCGAACTGAGCGATCACCATTTCACCCATGGCTATATCACCTACGCGGCTGGGGTTCTCGCCATGTACGATCCTAGCTTCTATGCGAAGTACAAAGACATCATCGATTTCGAAGCCAACGATTATGCTTGCCCCAGCAAAGATAGCAACGAATTCCCCTACCTCCGCTGCTTCGATACCTGGGCTGGCCATAGCTGGGCTAACGGCTTAGGTTACTTCACGGAAGGCAATAACGAAGAGTCCTCTTCGGAAGGCCTTAACGCCTGGGTCGGCGCCTACTTGATTGGCTTAGCCGATGGCGATCAATCTCGCATCGACGCGGCCATCTATGGCTTCACCACCGAGATCTATTCCGTCAAACAGTATTGGTTCGATTACGATGGCGATGTCTGGCTCAAGGATCTCCATACCGTCGGCATCGGCGTCTGCGCGATTCAGTGGGCGGGCAAATACGATTACGCGACCTGGTTCGGCGCGAACCCCTCCTTCATCTACGGCATCGAATGGCTACCGGTTGGCGAATACCTGACCTCGTACGCCCTTGGAAGCAGCGAAATCGCTAAGTTGAAGTCGATCTACGGCTTATGGAAGACGGCGCAGGCCGAATCCCCCGATAAGGCGGTTTGGGCAGCGAACTTCCGGAGCGTTCAGGCCATCTTCGACCCGACCTCTTCGATCAGCGAATTCAGCGAGTCGGCGATTCTCAATGACGATTATCCTTCGGAGCTTAGCGGCGCCTATTGGATGGTCCATGCCTTAAAGGCGATGGGCAGCCATAGCGCGGATACCTACATCTCCAGTAGCGATGTTGGCGGCGCCGTCTATCAAAGCGGCTCGTCCTATAACGCCCAGATCTGGAATCCCTCGGCCTCCTCTAAGAACGTGACCATCTCCCGTAACGGTTCTGTCATCAAGACCGTAACCGTGGCAGGCCATAGCTTCGCTTCCGTGAGCTTATAATTCCCGATTTCGCCTCGATTTAGACCCCCTGCTGACAAAATGTCAGGGGGTCTTTTTTAGAAACCGATTTCCTAAAAAGGCACGATAACAACTAGGAAACATAGTGTTTATCGCGTTTTACAATAGGTTAAGCGCTTTCATTTGACCCCTTGTAAACCGATTTCCTAAAGGCTAATATGAGTACAGCAAAAGGTCTATTTGCATTTCGCAATTTAAGAAAGGGGACCTAAATATGAAGACAAAAACTACCTTCATCGCTGTCCTTGCTGCAGCGACAATGACCGCAGGCGTTGGAACCGCAGTCATCTTCAACAACTTCGCTTCGCCCGTTAAGGCGGATACTCCCGTGTCAATCGGCACGTTAGCCCAGCTCAAGACTTATTTTGATGGAGCCGGAACCAACTGTGGCAACAGCGCTACATTAACTGCCGATATCGACCTTGATGGTGCCTATGTTTCAGGCATGGCTGGCGAATTTACTGCCACGTTCAACGGCAATGGTCACAAGCTTTATAATGGGGCCGTTGGTGCAAACAAAAGCCTGTTTAACATCATTGGCACTGCAGGCGTCGTAAAGAATTTGACCTACGATGTCACTATTACGGGTGCTGTTATCCGCCCACTGTCCTATCAAAATAACGGAACAATCCAAGATTGCACCGCTGTTCTTCGCACGGGTGCTGCTAGCGTCAACAACGTTGCCGCTTATGCTTATCTCGCCGGCAGCGGAACCTATACGAATCTTTATACCGACTGGGTCGTGAATCACACCGGCGCCGATTGGCTTTGCAGCGTTTATCGCGACCAGTCTTCCACCAATATTACTGGTTCTTATTACACCATGAATGGCAGCGTTGCCAGTTCAACTAATTTCCAAGCCAACAGCATGACGAAGTCAATTGCCGTCAATTATCTCAATCCGACTTCGGCATCGCTTTCGGCCACCATCGGTGGAAGCGCTGCTCAAGTTGTTGAAGCCTTTGGCACCGATAACACTTCTGTCACTGCTGTCTCTGCTGATACGGGCGTTGCTTCAGTTTCTGAAATTTCCGTCAGCGGCTACACCGTCACCGGCGTTGCCGCAGGATCGACCAATGTGACCTTCACCGTTGTGAGTACCACCGGAACCTATTCCTTTGTGACTCCGGTCACCGTCGTCGCTTCCGCCCCGGTCAGCGCTGTGGCTCTTGATAAGAGTTCTGCTTCCGTTTATGAAAGCAAGACTGTTGCCTTAACTGCGACTTTAACTGGAACTGAATACTCCAGCATCAGTTGGGCTTCAGATGCTACGGCTTATGCAACCGTCTCCGGCTCTGGCGTCAATGCTACCGTCACTGGCGTCGCCGCTGGCTCGGCTAACATCACCGTCACCGTCGTTTCGACTTCCGGAACCTACAGCGCTTCTTGCGCTGTGACCGTGAATCCTCGTGTCATTGTTCCAGTCTATTTGCTCGAATCCAAAAAGACCGAAGCCAAGACGGCCTACTGGGATCAGGCTTGGGTCAGTCCCTACGGAGAACTCACTACCGGATTGGTCAAGATGAACGCCGTTACCGTTAATGGCAATCAGGTCTACTTCCGCTTTGCTAATCCCGGCAACAAAAGCACTGTCGACCAATTCAAACTTTGGGAATATGATCTCGATGTCACCGGCAAGGCGATGACTTACACCAATTCTTGGGTCCAGTTCAGCAGTGGCGTTGGCCTTTGGGGCGCTGGTTTCCAGATCACCTCGGCCGCGGGCAATGTCGCGATCTTAGGTTATTCAGGTTCGGCTTCGCCAACCGCGTTTGGCTACACCGTCGCTGAGCTAAAAGAAGCTCTCACCTATGCCGGCACCACCGTTTACAGTGGCTCTTGGCGCGTTTCGAACAGCATCTGCTATCTTGTTGACGGTGCTCACGAAACCGCCCGCTTAGCCGCGGTCAATGGTTACAAAGCCTTGTCCACCAATGGCAAGACCGTTGCTGCCAAGCTCGATGATTCGACCACCGCTTATACGGCCACGTTACTCGACACCTTGACGCTTCTTAATAGCGGATCGGCTCCGAGCTACGCCGTCTCTTCGCTTAGCGACTATGGCAACTACATCCCTTGGATCATTGTCTCGGTCGCCAGTATGATTGCGGTTGGAGGATTCTTCTTCATTCGCAATAAGCGTAAAGTCCAAGACTAATTTCTCTCACCAACTTGAGGCGTCCTTCGGGGCGCCTTTTTTAGTCATAGTTTCAAATAATGAGACTACCCAAAAGGGTATTTCTATGACTAAATTGTAAAGATTGACAAGCAGTAAACATCAAAATTTTGGAAACCGATTTCTTAAAAAGCTTAGATTGGAAGCCATTTTCTTGATATCATCACACTTTTTAGGCATGAAAACGCTTACAGGATTCCTCTTGAAATCTCTTAGATAGGACCTATAATTCCTGTATAACCGATTTATTCAACCGGTTTTCTTGTGAAAAGGGGAATTCAATTATGAAGAACAATCTCAAGGTTCTAACAGGCATCGCTGCGGCTAGCATTCTAGCTGTCGCTGGCGTTGTCATTGGCGCTAACAACGGATTTATCAATTCCGGTGTCGCTGCTACTGGGACAGCTAATTCTGTTGTTATTCGGACTCAAGCTACTGCCGGAAGTGGAAATCTCGATCTTGCAACCACGGGGACTACCTCTCACGTTGCTGGCACTTACACTACGATGCTCGACCTTTTAGATACTGGCTATGATTTCACGGCTGGGTCTGGCGCCAACATCAACTTTGCCATCACAGGGACGATCGTTTCCTTTACTTATAGTGGGACTGCTCACGGAAACAATGAAGTCCTCGACGTTTGGGCCAAGGCCTCTTCCGGGGATGGTGAAACCCTATGCTATCGTTGCAATAAAGGCGATGGAAAAAGTTGGTATGGTGGCCAAGCTGGCAACGCCGCTGTTGAAGGTGCTACTGACGATTGCGAACACATTGCCACTATTAGCGATAAACACTTCTTCCGCTTCAATGTTTGGTCTGCTGGCGGAACAAGCATGTCCATCAAAAATTTAACCATCAGCTGGACTTGCTAATTCTAATCTTATCTTGCAAACCCCACCTTCGTGTGGGGTTTTATTTTCTCAAAATAGCGAAAGAAGTAAACTAGAGGCACATGGAAAAAGTCTTAATCGATGAGCAAGCCTATGCCAGGTTAAAGAAGCAGAACCTCGGTCTCATCATTTTCTTTGTCCTTTGGACCTTGTTGATCGCCGGCTGGGTTACGCTCGTGTTCATACTTCAAAACCGTTCCACCGAATACCTTTGGCTCTATTTAGGCACGGCCGTCACCTCAATCCTGCTTATCGTCTTGCTCTATGCCTTGATGAAGATGGGACTACCGCTATGGGCTTATATGCGCTTCATGAAGAAAAGCCTTGGCAAAGATCACGTCCTTAATGACGTCACCCTAGTCGCGGAGCAGCAAGACACCATCACCTACCAAGGGATCATGACCAAACAACTGAACGTTAAAGAGGTCGATGAAGGCAATATCTTCACCATCTCCTATCAAGCCGATGAGAAACTGAATCTTGAGATGGACAAAACCTATCAGATCGAGACCTATGACGAGATGCTAATCGCCATCAAGGAGGAGCCCAAATGAAACTCGCTCCCACTCAAAAAAAGATCGGCGATTTCTTCATCATGCAAGGCTGGGCGATCGTCCTGATTGTTTTAGTGACCTACGCCNCCTTCTATTGGGGCATCACCGCGGTCGATAGCATCAAGAATTACGAAAAGATTGATTACTTCATTGAGAGTTATGGCTTAAAAGAAAACACCTTATCGAAAGACACCATTGCTTTATTAAAGGATAAGGGTGTGCTGGAGAGCAATGTCTATAACGTCTCCCCCGCTTCCAGCATTAAGAGCCAAAAGTTCGATAAGTTTGGCGCCTATAGCGACATCGTGATCTTCAATTACCAGGACATGGTGGACATGGAACCCGTGATCGCCGATAACTTCATGGTCCTCAGCGCGGACTTCAAAGCGAAATACGCCTCCGGCTTAAGCAAGACCTATAGCTACTACACCGCGGAGACCGGGGATTACGGCCTTAAGATCTATGATCCGGCCGATAGCGTTTATAGCGCTCAGTTCCACTACTCCGACCTGATCACGTTCACTCAAGAAGGGGCCAAGGATTTGGCCTATTACATCTGCATCCCCATCCGCTCAGTGAACTATGGAAAGACCACTAGCAATGGTTTTGCGGCCCTGAACAACTTCTTAAAGACCTATGAGGGGGCTTCATGAGCAAAGAAAAACCCACGGTTGAACCTAGCGAAGACCGCGTCCTCCCCGCGACCCGGTGGCTGCTTTTAAAGGATACGTTGCATTACCGCTTTTGGGATTTGATGGCGGTTTCGCTGTTAACTTTGCTCTTTATCTTGCCCCTTATCGCCTGGCTGCTTTTTGCCACCTTCAATGGCTTAGCCGACCCCTCGAAGTTCTATAACGTCTTGCTGACCTATGCGATCGCCATTCCGCTCATCATGCTCTTTGGCTTAGGGATGGCTGGAGCTTTCTATTTCAGCAAGAAACTGGCTTGGGGCGTCGGGGCAGTTTTGCCGAGCGACTTCTTTGAAGGGATCCGCAAGAACGCCAAGATGTTCTTGCTGGTTTACTTTTTCATCGGCCTTCTTTACCTCTTGCTGAAACTCGACTTAGAAGCCGTTAACCTCTCCACCTCCCTCCCCGATTGGGGTAAAGGAGCNATCATCGGAGTGAGTTATGGCCTCTTCCTCATCTTCTTAAGTTTGCTCTTCTTCGTTCAAACCCAAACCGTTACCTATGAAGGCAGTTTCTTTCAACTCTTAGGCAACGCCAATCGGTTTCTCTTTGGCGCCATCTTCCCCGATCTAGGGATCTTCGCCGCCTTCTACGCGCCCTTCTTGGTCTTTGAATTTCTTCCTAACCTCTATGGAACTCTCATTCCTTTAGGCTTTTCCGGGATCTTTTATTTCGGTTTCAGCGTCTTCTTTTTAACGCTGTATTCCCATTCGCTATTCGACAAGACCATCAATCCGAAGTTTTATCCGGACATCATCCGGAAGGGGCTAGCGAAAAATCATGAAAATCCAAGCGTATCAAAGTGAAGAAGGCCATTACTTTGTCGAGACGGAACTCCAGCCCGTTCAGG
>JGI20225J20221_1002629_pt1 | contig 12768 bp, 13 predicted proteins | sample BioMet4_FD_20221 | JGI IMG/M metagenome (IMG submission 20221) | reverse complement strand
CTCCCCGACGAACACGCCGAACTTGAGGCCCGCGCGGCAGCGGCGGGCCTGTCCCCGAGTGCCTACCTTCGCGCCTGTGCCCTGGGCGACGCTGGCCCCCGCGCGCGCCGTAGCCCAACCGTGGAGCGCAGCCTTGCCGCGCAGGCCATCGCGGAACTGAACAAGGCGGGTAGCAATTTGAACCAAATCGCCCGCGCCGTGAACATGGAGCAGTGGCCGGGATCATCGAGCATGATCGAGGCGACCGAAGCCGTGCGGCAGGCCGCGAACATGATCTTGCAAGCCTTCGGATACAAAACACATGATCGCCAAGGGGAACCCTCACAATAGCGGGCCATACTTGGCGCGGTATCTGGCCGCGTCGAGCAAGGGCAACGAGAGCTCGGAGCTTGTGGAGCTTCGGGGGTTCGCNTCGGACAATGTTTTTGANGCCTTCGCCCTGGTGCAGTTGCAGGCTGGGGGGACGCATTGCCAGAAACCTATTTTTCACGTCCAGGTCCGGACGCCGAAGGGGGAGGAGCTGACGCGGGAGCAATGGGCGCATGTGGCGGACCGGATCGAAAAGCAGCTTGGCTTTGATGGCCAGCCCCGCGCGGTTGTCTTCCATGTGAAGGACGGCCACCGGCANGANGGCCACCNTGCANNGTTGCACATTGCCTGGGATCGGATCAACGCCGAGACCATGCACGCGATCGACCCCGGCCTTTACAAGCGCAAGCTGAAAGAGATTTGCCGGAAGCTTGAAAAGGAAATGGGCTTGCAGCAGGTCAGGAACGAGCGCGAGCCGGACGAGAAGACGCAGCCGCCCGCGCGGCCAGAGTTCGAGCAGGGGCGNCGGCTTAAAACGGANGTGAAGGCGATCCGGGANGGCATTCGGGATTGCTGGGACGCGAGCGCGACCGGCGCGGCCTTCGTCGCCGCCCTGGATAAAAAGGGCCTGGTTCTGGCGAAGGGGGATAAGCGGTCCTTCGTCGTCGTGGACGAAATGGGCGGTTATCACGCCCTCGGCAAGCGGATCACGGGCGCGACGGCAGAACAGACCCGCGCCAAGCTGGCCGACATCAAGGCGGCCAAGCTGCCCACGGTCGAGAAGGCGCAGGCCATGCAGCGCGAACGGCGCGAGCAGGAGAAAGGGGCCATGGACGACCAGCAGGACATGACGGACGAGGATCGACGAAAGCAGGCTTTGCAGAAGGACGAAGAGGAACGCCGAGCCGCTATGGAGAAAGAAGAGGAGCAGCGGCGGCAGGCGGTCAAGGAGGAGGACGAGCGGCGGGAACAGGCCTTTGCCGAGGAAGAGGCCCGCAGGGAAGAGGGCAATAGGGAAGAAGAAAAGCGGCAGGCGGAATATAAGGAGCAGGCCGACCGTCAGGTTGAGCAGGCGCGGGAGATGGAGGCGCAGGAAGAGCGCCTTGCCACTTACCGGGAGGAACTCGCCCGGCGGGCCGAAGAGGCGCGGCGCGAGGAAGGGCGAAACAGGGAAGCCCAGGCGGAAGGCCGGGTGCGAGAAGGGGAGGTTCGCAATCCCCATTCTCGTTACGGCCAGGCCCTCGCGCAGGAATACAACATCAAAGACCCTTACGGCTCGCTTTCGCGGTCGGCCATGGCGGAATATGGGGCCTTTCTGCGGGACCGCGAACGGTTGAGCCAGCAGATTGCCAAGGCGGACGATCCGAAGGAGCGGGAAACCCTGGAGCTTCGCCAGCGCATCGAGTCCGCCGAATATATGGCAATCACCAGCAACCGCATTGCCACCCAAAGCGAGATCATCACGGGGAAAAAGGATTCGCCGGAGGCCGTGCGCCAGAGGGACCGGGCGGCCTCTTTCCAGAAAGAAGCGCAGGAACTGCGGGCGCAGTATCGGGATATCCAGGCGGAGCGGTCCAAGGGCGACGGCGAGAAGGGCCGGTCAGACTCTTTCCGGGAACCCCCGCGCCAGACCGAACGGCAAGCGGACCAAAAGCCGCCGGAGCGCGAAACGCGAGCGGAGAGGCCGCAAGAAAAAGCCGCGCCCTCGATTATGGTGCAGGAGCGCCAACCCGGTAAGCCGCGCGGGGAGCCTCAGCCGCTTCAAGACTATGTGAAGGGTCTTCCCGACGAAAAGGCGCAAAAGCCGTTGCCGAAATCCCCGAACGAGCTTCGGAACGATCCTGCCGCGCGGCGCGAGCATTACGCGCAGCTCATGGCCGAACAGCAGCGCGGCCCCGCGCTCGACCGGATGGGCGAGGACTTGAAGGCTGGCCGTCCCCTGAATACGGCAGACGTGCGCAAGCTCAATCAGGAGGACCGGGAGAAGATCAAGGAGCGCGGTGGCGATCACCTCAAGGAGCTTGTGCAGCAGCGACAGCGCGAGCGAACGCACGAGCGGGAACGATAGGAGGCTTCCGTTCGTGCCAGAACGGGAGCCTACAAGGGGCGCAAAAGGGAAGATATGAAGAGATTGAACGGCTCTCGTTCCGTCTGACGGAAGAGCAGGCGGCGCAAGGCGAGGTCGTTCGCTTTTTAAGGCTTGCAGCGCTGTTTCTTGCGTGGGACAGTTTGTCGGAACGAACGATTCCGGCAACCCCTCTTCGTAGGCTTATCGCGTGAATCGATTGCCGCGCCGCTTTCCAGTTGCTTCAGCCATTCCGTGCCCTTGCTGCCGGTCGCACAAAAACAAGTTGTTTGTGCATGGTCCCTGCACGACGCAAGGGGACATCCTGGCGGCAAAGTTTCAGGTTCAATGCAATGATTGCGGGACGTCAGGGCCTTTGGCCGATAGTCCTGCAAAGGCGTTGAGGGGGTGGGAGCTGATTACGACCGTCCCCTGAACGCGGACGACGTGCGGAAGCTCAGTCAGGCGGACCGGGAGAAGATCAAGGAGCAGGGCGAGGGGCAATTGAAGGAGATAATCCAGCAGCGACAGCGTGAGCGAGCGCATGAGCGGGAACGATGATAGGCGACCGCTTGGGCCTAAGCGGTCGCCGAAGTATACATGCAATATTGAAAATTCCTTGTAGAATCGAATTGGTCTATTATTGAAAATTGTGTAGATAAAATTATTGAAGCTGCTGTCTATATATTAAATCGTAATTCAATTAACTCTCTAATCATTATATTCATGAAAGAGTCGTCAGTTGCAAATCCACTACATTTGTATGCTTTCCTTGGAGTAATTATCTGTTGAGAACAGGAATCAACTTCAGGCTGGTCGGGCGAGGAGTCTTCGCAATCTGGTGGAAGAAAAACTATTGCTGCTTTTTTGGGTGTCCATATTATTTGAACAAGTCCATTCATAAGGTCTGAATTTTTTATAGCTATAGTAGACCAATACCTGTTAACTGGGAGCATTAAAGATTTTAGATTTGAAATTGCTTCAAAAACTGCCTCGTTTTTATGGTCATCTAAATCAATTTTTGGATCCTCCTGCTTAACGGTTTCCGCGATGTCTTCCCATTTAGTAGGTGGGGCATCGTGCAATCTTATTGCTAGTCTGGATAATGTTTCAGGATGATATCGCTTGCATTTTGGGTCATAATGCCTGTTGAAGTATTCCATTAGGCTAAGTGGATCATTGGATGTTATCAAGTATGTCCTGCAAGCGAGGTCTTGTATCCTTTTAAGTTGGCGATCTATCTCTAGGCCGATAGAATTAAAATCCTTTGTTAAGCCGTAATGAGGAAACCATAACAACAAAATAAGATCAGGATATGTTGTTGGTTTTTGTTCAACGTCTTGGCGTCCATAGAATTTTTTTAATTTACTTTTCTCGCATAAAATTTCTGTTTCGAGTATATTAGAAACAACAAGCAAAAATTCTCTAAAGTCCGTGATAGTATCGCGGATTGATCTTTCAACACGAATGGCGACATGGTACCCTAATATGCCAAACAACAGCCCAGAAACGCCTATTGCTAGGCTAATAAGTTCAGCAGTGCTGCCGTGTCCAGGAATCCAATACAGTATACACATTGAAAAAAAACAGGAAACTATTATTCCGACAACGCCAACTGCAGGACGAGATGAAATGCTTTGGATGAGATCTTGAAAAAATGGTCGAAAGGCAAAAAAAGTTTCCTGTCCAATTTCTGCAAATGGTTTTCGACATGTTGTTTGATTGGACAGCCACCCAAGAGAATCTACAACCATGATAATAAATGGGGAAAAAACACTGACAAAACCTAGTATGTATATAATATATAATATGTTTGGAGTTAGTTTGTTCTTGTCAAACAAAATGATTGATACTAGTATGAAACTAGATATACTTGATATTATACCAACTATGAAAAATAAAGGGCGCCCCCTTTTTTTACTTTTGGACATCATTATTTCCATTGGGCGCTTGCGATTGAGCGAATAGTATTGATTATGTCAAAATAGTCTGCAGTTCTTCTGAGCTGTGGTTCTCTTGGACGAGGAAATGTGATGTCAATGATGTTGGAAATTTTAGTTGGCCGCGTTGTCAGGATTATTATTCTGTCAGAAAGATAAACTGCTTCCGATATATCATGGCTTATGACAACAGCGGATAAAGAACTGTTCTCTATGTGTTGACAAAATATATCATTTATCAATTGACGCGTTATTTCATCGAGCTCTGAAAATGCCTCGTCAAATAATACTAAATTTGATGCGGCGATCAGGGCTCGCCCGATGCTGACCCGAGCTTTCATTCCTCCAGAGAGTTCCTTGGGTAAAGCATTTTCAAAACCATCTAATCCAAGAGCAATGATGAGTTCCTCAATAGCATGAGCGTCTGTGTGCTTTTGAAGAAGCTCAAGACTAAGCGCTATATTGTCATGAACAGAACGCCACGGTAATAAGGCAGACTCTTGAAGCACCATTGGGATTGGTGGACGGCTTTTATGATCTCCATAGTGATAAGTAACGTTGCCATTGCTGGGTACTTCAATACCAGCAATTATTCGAAGTAGTGTGCTTTTCCCACATCCTGACGGTCCGATAATGCTGGTTATTGTCCCAGCGCGTATGTCAAATGAAATGCCATCGAGAACGTTAAGTATCGTTCCATCTGGCGTCCTGTAAAATTTGTATACATCCTTAATTGTGAGAAGTGTGACCATTTTATTCTTGTTTTCCAAGATAATTATTAGTAAACACGCTGTTAACTTTAAGATCGTCCTTGATCACCCCTAAAGTCATGTATGTCTTGATGACCTTTGCCCAGCGAGTGGCAGATTGGTAAAATAGATCATATTCTTTATTCTGATTTGATATCCACTGCAGTTGTGCTTTCAAGATTGCTAGAGCAACTTTTGTATTTGTTTCTGGGTAACGTTTTTTTAAGACGGCAATCGCCTTGTCAGGATTGGCAATAGCGGCTTCCCATCCTTTGCGCGATGCACGTAGGAAGCCAACTATGATATTTTTATTTTCTTTTGCGAATTCACGATTCGCAATAATATTAGACCCATAGCCATCAACGCCGTAGTCCTTAACAAGGATCATATTGACAGGGAATCCCTGTTGTTCAAGGACTACCGGCATATTATAAGCATAGTTATATAGTGCATCAATCTGACCTGTTATTAACGGTTGTAGTTCCCACCCAACACTGATCTCTTTTACTTTTTCTGTACTTATCCCACACGATTTCATCATTGCTAGATATTCTTTGTGAGAAATATCGTAGTATCTAACGCCCAACTTTTTTCCTATTAGATCTTCTGGCTTTTTTATATTATTCTTTGCGAGCGAAAAGATCGCTGTAACAGCGTCCTTTTCAATCATAGCTATAGATATGATTGGAATGCCGTTGTCTATGGCAATGGCTGTAGCTGCTGCATTCGATGTCCCGATTTTATATTTCCCTTGGCCGATGAGTTTTGCAGATGTTTCAGCCCCTTGCCCCTCAATAAAATTTATCTTAATGCCTTCGGCAGCGTAATAGCCTTCCTCGTCAGCTAAGAGATATGGAGAATACGGGCTCACCATTTGCCAATCAAATAAAAAGTCCAACGTTGTGCTTGCTACAGATTTTTGTGTATAATATCCAGTGATAATTATAGTAAACATTGCAATCAGGAAGAGAGTTTTTCTTGTTTTCATGGTGGGTCCTCTTTGTGGTTGGGTGGAATACCTCGATCAAGTCTTGGACGGGGATACATGGACTCAAGGGTTATATATACTTTCATGCCACGGGATAACAGCTTTTTCAAGCTGTTGCAGCAAAGAATCCACAAGAACACCAGTGAGGCCAAGAATAAAAAGACAACTAAATACTAAATCTACTGCGAATTGTGAGTTTGCAACTAAAATTAAATGACCCAATCCAGAAGATGAGCCTACGAATTCACCAATTACTGCGCCAACAATACTTAATGTAGCCGAAACTCGAAGGCCTGATAATAAATATGGAAGAGAATACGGCAATCGAGCTTTTAAAATGACATCACGTTGGGATGCACGGAGTGAAGAAAATGTATATATGATTTCGCAGGGAACTGCTTTTAGGCCCTTTAGGGTTGAAAGGAATATAGGGAAAAATGAGATTGAGCATGCCATTATTATTTTTGAACTTATGCCAAATCCAAACCATACGATGAGGAGTGGGGCGATGGCTTCTTTGGGGAAAGACTGAATTCCAGCAACAATAGGTTGTCCGGCGTGATCAATTTTTGGGAAACATTGAAATATAAGAGCTGTGAAAACACCTATAAATGCTGAAAAAAGGAGGCCTAGGAGTGCTTCAAAAATTGTTGTTTTTGTGTTTACTGTCAATAATGATATATTTTGTATTGTAGTTTTAAAAATGTTCGTTGGATATGGAAGTATGTAAGCTGGTATGTTAAAACTATAAACAGATAATTCCCATATTAAGATTAAAAATACCAATATAAAGAGCGTCGTCGTTTTTTTATAAACCGCCATATGGGGAAATTTTTCATTGTTCTTATAGATTTGCTTGTGTTTTTTCTGCATGAATTTTAGGCTCCAAACGGTAACGCACTCGCGCAATACGTCGATGATCAACTACTCAATTTCATCGCTTCCCTTCGAAAAACTTGGAAGATCATTCCATCTTGAAGCGCGGAGGGGTTACCTAGATTTGCATATTTATTTTTTATGAATTAAATGGTAAATGTGTAAAATTGTCAATTTTAAATTTATTAGACAAAATATCTTATTTTGTCTAATGTCCAGAAAGACAGGTCCCGGAATCCTTGGGTTTTTCGGCCTTTCCTAAACCCAAACATTAGACAAAATGATGCAAGAACGAAAACACCTCACTGGCCACGAGGTCGAAAAGCTCCTCGCCGCCACCAAGGGGGCCAGGAACGAGGCCCGCGACCGGTGCTTGCTGCTCCTCATGTTCCGCCACGGCCTACGGGTCTCCGAGGCTTGCGGCCTGGCTCTCTCCCAGGTGGACACAGAAGGCCGCGTCCTTCACGTCGCCAGGCTCAAAGGGGGCCTGTCCACGACACATCCCCTCCGGACCGACGAGCTGCGGGCCGTCAAGGCGTGGCTCGCGGATCGGGCCAGGATGAAGCCCGACACGGACTCTTTTTTTGTGAGTGAACGGCGCGGCGCGTTGAGCCGTAAAACCGTATTTGTACTTATCCGTAAATACGGAGAACAGGCAGGCTTGCCCCTCCCCGCGCATCCCCACATGCTCCGCCACGCTTGCGGCTTNGCCCTNGCCGANCAAGGNGCAGANACGCGNNTGATCCAAGACTANCTNGGACACNGNAACATTCAGCACACNGTCAGNTACACGGCGGCCAACCCGGCGAGGTTTGAGAAACTTTGGCGGTAGTACGGTGAAAATCGTGGACAAGCCCCTTTACGATTATTTATGGGTTTTGAGTACGGGGCGCGCGGTTTTCCGGGTAGCCTCTAACACGGACTGGTTCCTAGGGGGGCGCGGCAACGCCCCCTTTTTTATGCGACCAGCTTAATCAGCTCAACGACTGCGGCAAGGAACTTTAAGAAGATTAGCAGTGACGTGATGCTGATCATCTTGTTCCCTCCTTTTTTCGTTTGGTGCGCGCCCCATACAGTTTTTGATCCCCCGGTTATTCAGATTTTACCTCGATAAAATCTTTGCATCCGATGTCTATCGCCCTTTTTACCAATGAATTATAGAATTCCATCCGAGGAATCTTTTGGTTTGATGCAAGGCTTTTCAGTACAAGATGTGGATTCCATATCAAAACATAGCTAAACTCATGACTGACTTCTTTGGTGTCGATGAATTGAAGATCGCGCAGGAGTTTCATTCTTGCGGTCCATGTCGATACTGCTCTCGATCCAGAGAAACCAGATTCAAGTGCAAATTCGTTTCTGTCTTTTATTTCGATCATCGAATCATCATCTAATGATCGACACCATAAAGCGAAATAGGTTGATGATGCAGGTGTTCCTTTACTTAGATCATCTATTATTTGAAGGATGATGGGCATTGTTCGTGGTATTGTAATAAAACCATTGTGGGTTTTTCGGTTCCAAAGCCAGCTAAGGTCTAAATTTCCCCAAAGCTCTTTTCTTAACGCTGCCCGTTTTTCGCGAATTTTGCTGATCTGTGTGCGCCCAGTGGCCATCTCCTGCCCCCCTGTGCTGATTGTTGATACGGATAATACATCTTTATCCTTATAAATCAATTGATTATGTAAAGTAGATTCACATTTCTCAAGGGCAGAACCCATGGATCGAGCAACGCTATTAGCATCAAAGTGGTTCGCTTGATTGCTTTCTGCGCTATATATTGCATGGCGATGAGGATATACCCTGAATTGGCGGTTAATTATGGCTTTCCCTGCTGTACTCGCTTGTCTTCGCTATGTACTCTTTTGTGTTCGCTGTGCTCGTTGTGCTCGCGAGGAGAGTGCAGAGAGGGGGAACCGTGCCTCGGGGTCGCGCCGAAAGACAATCCCTTTTTTGTTGGAGATGATCGGCGAATAATTTTGGGTGTTGTCAAAGATTGACAATTTTTGACAGAGGCACTATAATTTCCCGTAAATAAAGGAGGTTGCCATGCCGATGAACGTCAATCTGACGCCCCAGCTTGAATCCTTGGTCAAGCAAAAGGTCGCGTCTGGGCTCTATAATTCCGCCAGCGAGGTCGTTCGAGAGGCCCTTCGCCTCATGGAGGCGCAAGACCGNNTNCGTGCGGTTAAGCTNGANCAACTCCGCCAAGATATNCGNGANGGNCTTNCCNGNGGNNCNTCNACCNCGTGGGACCCGGANGAGATNAAAAGAGAGGGGCGCGCCCGCCGCGCTGCCCGCCTCGCCTCTGAGCCAGAGGCGTAGATGCCCAAGATATTCAAAAGCCTGCGCGCCAAGGCGGATCTGATCGAGATTTGGGATTACATCGCCGAAGACAGCGAATCCCGCGCGGATACCTTTGTTGCAAAGATCCACGAAAAGCTTTTCGCTTTGTCAGAGCACCCAGGCATTGGGCGGGCTCGCGAGGAGCTGGGAGAAGGTATCAGAAGCTTTCCGATTGGGCGATACATCCTTTTTTATCACGCCGTTTCGGAGGGCATTGAGGTCGTCCGGGTGCTTCACGCTTCCCGCGATCTTGAAGCAATTTTTGACGAAAGCGAGTGAAGCTTTCCTTTTAACGCCTTGACATGGTTGTAAACCGCATTTACGGTTAGCCGTATTTACGGCGAATCGTAAATACTGAAAGGCGGAAATAATGATAATCGCGCTCCTTAACCAAAAGGGCGGTGTCGGCAAGACGACCTTGGCGGTCCATCTTGCCGAAGTGCTTTCCCGGCTCGACAAGAGTGTTCTTCTTGTTGACGCCGATCCCCAAGGGAGCGCTTTGGATTGGGCGGCCAATCGGCCCGAAGAGAACCCCCATTTCCCCGTGATCGGATTACCCAAGCCGACCCTGCATCGAGAATTGCCCGCCATCGCCAAGAACCATGATTTTGTCCTGATCGACGGCCCACCACGGGTCAATGAACTCGCCCGTGCGGCCATCATGGCCAGCGACGTGGTTTTGATCCCCGTGCAGCCCTCCCCTTTCGACGTGTGGGCCGCCAAGGAAATCGTGGACCTGTTGCAGGAAGCAAGTGTCTTTAAGGAAAACATCAAAAGCGCTTTTGTGATTAACCGTAAAATCGTAAATACGGCTATCGGGCGCGACGTGGTGGAAGCCCTTTCCTCTTACCCTGTGCCGGTGCTGAAAACGTCCATTGGGCAGCGCGTGGCTTTCGCCGAGAGCGCCGCCCAGGGGCTTACCGTCCTACAAACGGACCCAAGCGGTCCGGCCAGTCAGGAAATTGTTTCTCTTGCGAGCGAACTTTTGGAGCTTGGAGCATGACCAAGAAGATCACGTTTGGCGGAAAACCCGCAGCGAAACCCGTTACGCCCGACGATTGGGTTGAAAACCGCAAGACGGAAACCACGGTCACGGCCAAGGTTGAGGAGATGAAGCGCTTGACCTTTGACGTTCCGGAATCTCTGCACCGTCGGATTAAAAGCCAATGTGCGGTCAAGGGGGTTAAGATGACGGACGAGCTGCGGGCGCTTTTGGAAAAACATTTTCCGGCGGAATGATCTTCAAAATCTTAAATGTAAGATTGCGGCGAATCGTAATTAAGGCTACCGCTCCAACGGGGCCTTTTCCGCCTTCTTGCGGCAAAAGTTGATAAAGGCGGCTTCCGGTTTCTCAGGTTTTTTGCCGGTTTTTTCCATCCATTCGCGCCACTCGCCTTCAAGGTAATGCACGTCATAGCCTGGGGCCGCCGCCCTAGCTTTTTCGTAAGCGGTTGGGGGCAAATACAAGAAGCCGGAAGTTTCGTTTTTGGCAGGGGAAGGGGGGGGGAAGTTGTCTCTCTTCGCCTGATGGAGCTCTTTTTCCTCGGCAATACGTAGCGGCGTTTTTGTGAGCACGAAGCGAACCCTATCAACCGCTCGTCCCTGCTTAAGGGGCTCCATTTTGACGGAAAAACCTGCGCCTTGGGGGTTGTCATTAATTTGCTTCAAGGCCGGTTCCAAAACGCGCCTTTTGATGTCCACATACCGCGATAACTTGCCTTCCGGGACTTTCAGCCATTGGCGCAACTTCGATAGTTCAACTTCAAGCACAGGGTTTTTCATGTTCACTACGCTTTCAAGCAATTCATACAGCGTAACGGCATATTTTCCGGAAAGGCCAATCATGAAATGCAGGCGTATGCGCGAAAATCTAAAGGGTTGCTTGATTACTTGGGAGAGCAGGGCCGGAATTTCGTAGGTTAAACGGCCTGATGCGCGGGCCGATTTGTGCGTGATGGCGTTCATCAGGTTGGAAACGCCTTCCAGCCTTTCCGTGTCGGGGCCTTCCTCCCATTCAACTATCGTGCGTGCGAGCCTCTTGGCGCTTTCCCAAATCCATGTAGCTGTCTTTTCTCCCCCTAGATCGTGAAAGACCTTGTTGACCTTCGCTACGGGTACTTCGTGAAATTGTTTGGTGAGCAGTTCATCCCAAGCCGCATGGACGAGAAAGGTCCAGAGCTTCCGATCCCGTTCGGTGTATGGCCCTTCGATTTTTGTGATGAGGACAGCGTTCGGAATAGGGATCGTCGCGGGGGTCTTTTCGTCAGGCGTCCATGGGTCTCCCGTGGCTTCGACGGGTAGCGGCAAACGCAAGAGAGATTCCGCCGTCTTGGGCATGACTTTCCCTAAAAGTGACAGATTTCGGACGTTGTCTGTAATGAAATCAAAGGAATAAAAATCCACGCTACGGTGACATTGTCAAGCCGTTTTTTGTCACCTTTAGTCCGGAATAAGTCACTTTTAGTCCGGAATTTGTCACCTTTAGTCCGGAATAAGTCACTTTTAGTCCGGAATTTGTCACCGCTCTAAAGAACTAACCATATGAAATTAAAAAATAATACCAACTTTTTTAACCGAGAACACTAGAACACTAGGAACAAAAAACACTAGAGCCACTCTACCACAAATGTACTTCCTTTCCCCATTCGCAATGGTAGGAAAAAGGAGTTCGCTACGCTCACAACCTTTCGGAAAGCGCCTTCGGCGCTAAGTATCAAAACGGGCTATAGGGAAAAGAATTGGGGCGAGGCTTCGAGAGTTGGCGCAAGGGCAGCGAAAAGGCCTGGTGGCGGGGAAAGAATGGCTCAAAAGGCAAAAACGCGCCCACGGCCAAAAAATCGGCCCTGGCGTCGTTCCTTTCCCTATGGCCCTTTTAGGAGAGGCCGAGCTGGTTTTTAAGGACCTGGTTCCAGTCCTTGCCCCCTTCCGGCATCACGCGCCGCACGTCGCGGCCTGCCGGAGCGATGGCCCGGACTTCTTCCGCCAGCTTCTCCCCACCTTCGTCCAGATCAAAGGCCAGAAGGACCACGCCGGAGGAGGCCAGCTTTTCCATGGCCCCACGGAGAAGGGCGGGTTGCTGGAGGTTCAGGCTGCCACCCGTGCTCATGTAGCGCGTCCAGACGTTCCCTTGCAGGACGTGAAAGGACATCGCGTCTATGGCGCTTTCCGTCAGGACAAGCCGCGCGTCCGTAGTTTTGGCCCGGCTGTACCAAAGCCCTTTGACGCCGCCCGAGGCGAAGCCGGTAAAGTCCCGGTTCTTGATCTCGAAGCCACAAAGGCCCTCCCGGTCATAATGGGGGAAGAGGGCGTTTTGCCGCGCATCGACCCGGACGCAGCCCGCGAAGAGCGGCAGGCTCAGGACTTCCGGGCCAAGGCCCCGGCTTGTCAGGTAGGGCAGGGANAGGCAGGTCCGGGCCTGCTCCCAGGCCGCCATGACGGCGGCTCGGTCCCTTGTGATCGGGAACAGGTCCCGGACAAAGGCGGCTTCCGCCACAG
>JGI20225J20221_1002627_pt1 | contig 12778 bp, 10 predicted proteins | sample BioMet4_FD_20221 | JGI IMG/M metagenome (IMG submission 20221) | reverse complement strand
AAACAAATAACGTTTGTAACAAATATTTGTGTTATTAAAAAGGTTAGCCTTTGTGGTGTGATGGTGTTTTCGTTTAGGGGTATGCCCAAATCTATGATAGCGTGGTTTTGTGTCTACGGATTTACATGTTTATTTTTCGACAAGGAGGTTGTTTCTTTATCTCTTATACCTGGATTCACTACTATATTCGGTGTGTAAATGCAGTAAAGACCTTTCCGTATTGGTAATTAGATAAACGAGAAGTAATAACGGGTGGTATTCGGTTTGGTATGATGTAACGGGTGTTAGGTTATTTTCTCTTCGGAAAAAGGCCGTAAAGGCTTCTTAACAGTATTTGCCCTGCATTACCTGCCTCTTTATCACAGCTTTATTTCATATATGAGAGATTATGAAAACGTTTATAGTAATTATTCTTTGTATCGTTTATCATCTTATTATATTGCATTGGTCTTACATTAATTTGGTGTCGTCGACTCGTGATAGTGGATTCTTTCTTTTATGAGACCAATCCTCATTGTTGGAGTTTTTGCATCGTCAACTTCGTCACCGTAATAGAATAAGGTTTGTTTTCGGTTGGTGTTATCTGTTAGTCTTACGCTTCTCAACAGGAGGTGGTTTTTTCTTTCTTGGCCAAAAGAAGACTTGTCGTGATAAATAAACAAGTTGCATTCTAATGCTGTTTAAATAAAACCTGAACAGCTTAAAAATAAATTATATATAATGAAACCAACCATTCAACAGTTAGTTTCCGAGCGCATCCTTATATTGGATGGAGCTATGGGTACAATGATTCAGCTGTATAATTTGAGAGAAGAGGATTTTCGTAATGAACGCTTTGCGAATATCCCTGGTCAGATGAAGGGGAATAATGATTTGTTATGCCTTACTCGTCCGGATGTTATCCGTGATATACATCGTAAGTACCTGGAAGCTGGTGCTGATATCATTGAAACAAATACATTCAGTTCTACAACTGTTTCTATGGCCGATTATCATGTGCAGGATTATGTGCGTGAGATAAACCTTGCTGCTGTAAAAATTGCCCGTGAAGTAGCAGATGAATATACCCGGATGAATCCTGATAAGCCCAGATTTGTAGCAGGATCTGTTGGTCCTACTAATAAGACTTGCTCGATGTCTCCTGATGTAAATAATCCGGCTTTTCGTGCTTTGTCGTATGATGAACTGGCTGCTGCATATCAGGAACAGATGGAGGCGCTGATAGATGGAGGTGTAGATGCGATTCTTATCGAGACAATCTTTGATACACTGAATGCTAAAGCTGCAATTTTTGCAGCCGAAACTGCTATGGAAGTTAAAGGAGTGCAATTGCCTATTATGCTATCTGTTACTGTTGCAGATATTAGTGGACGAACTCTTTCCGGACAAACTCTGGATGCTTTCCTGGCTTCTGTTCAACATGCACCTATTTTCTCTGTCGGGTTGAATTGTTCTTTCGGAGCAAAACAGCTAAAACCTTTTCTTGAAGGCTTAGCAGCTCGTGCTCCTTATTATATAAGTGCATATCCTAATGCCGGTCTTCCTAATAGTTTGGGTAAATATGATCAGACTCCGGCTGAAATGGCTGCTCAGGTTAAAGAGTATATTGATGAAAAATTGATCAATATTATTGGTGGATGTTGCGGAACAACCAATGAATATATTGCTGAATACGTTGCTTTAGTTCAAGGTCAAACTCCTCATAAACCACAAGCAAATCCCGATTGTATGTGGCTTTCCGGATTGGAATTGCTGGAAGTGAAACCAGAAATTAATTTTGTGAATGTAGGTGAAAGATGTAATGTGGCTGGTTCACGTAAATTCCTTCGACTCATTCAGGAAAAAAAATATGATGAAGCTCTTACTATTGCTCGCGGGCAAGTGGAAGATGGTGCTTTAATTATTGACGTAAACATGGATGAAGGTTTACTGGAGGCAAAAGAGGAAATGACTACATTCCTTAACCTGATAGCTTCTGAACCTGAGATATCTCGTGTACCTGTAATGATAGATTCTTCAAAATGGGAAGTTATTATTGCCGGACTTAAATGTTTGCAAGGAAAATCTATTGTGAACTCTATTTCACTGAAAGAAGGCGAAGAAGTCTTTCTTGAACATGCACGAACTGTAAAGAAATATGGTGCGGCTGTTGTAGTAATGGCTTTTGATGAAAAAGGACAAGCTGATACATGTGCCCGTAAAATTGAAGTTTGCGAACGCGCTTATAGACTGTTGGTGGACAAAGTTAAGTTTAATCCTCATGATATAATTTTCGATCCCAATGTTTTGGCTATTGCTACCGGTATGGAAGAGCATAACAATTATGCTGTAGATTTTATTAATGCTACAGCATGGATAAAGAAGAATCTTCCGGGGGCTCATATAAGTGGGGGGGTAAGTAATCTTTCTTTCTCTTTCAGAGGAAATAATTTTATCCGTGAAGCTATGCATGCCGTATTTCTTTATCATGCTATTCAGCAAGGTATGGATATGGGTATTGTTAACCCTGCAACAGCAGTTATGTATACTGATATAGAACCAGATTTACTTGTGAAGATTGAAGATGTGGTTCTTAATCGACGACCAGATGCAGCAGAAATTCTAATTGAAACGGCTGAAAGTTTAAAAGCTTCAAAGGAAGATACTCAAACAGCTGTTAAGCGTGATGCATGGCGAGATGAGAATGTAACCGAAAGATTAAAATATGCTTTAGTAAAAGGAATCGGCGATTATCTGGAAGAAGATCTTGCTGAGATTATTCCACTTTATAATAAGGTTGTTGATATTATTGAGGGGCCTTTAATGGAGGGTATGAATATAGTAGGTGATCTTTTTGGTGCCGGTAAAATGTTCTTGCCTCAGGTAGTGAAAACTGCACGTACAATGAAAAAGGCAGTTGCTATACTTCAACCATTAATTGAAGCTGAAAAAACAGAAGGATCTTCTTCTGCTGGCAAGATGCTTATTGCTACAGTAAAAGGTGATGTTCATGACATTGGAAAAAATATCGTATCTGTGGTAATGGCATGCAATAATTTTGAGGTTATAGACCTTGGGGTAATGGTTCCTACTGAAACGATAGTTCAGCGTGCAATAGAAGAAAAACCAGATTTTATTGGATTGAGTGGATTGATAACTCCTTCATTGGAAGAAATGGTTCATGTGGCTTCTGAACTACAGAAAGCTGGCTTGAATATACCTTTGATGATTGGTGGAGCAACGACGTCTAAATTACATACAGCATTAAAAATAGCTCCTGTTTACAGTGGTATTGTGGCTCATATGAAAGATGCCGCTCAAAATGCAACAGTAGCTTCACGTTTGCTTAATCCTGAAGCAAAAGAAAAATTTGCAGCAGAACTCAATAAAGAATATGAATCTCTTCGTCTGAAAAATGTAGATAAGAAGGTTGATACAGTTTCTATTGAAGATGCACAAAAGAATAAACTGAATTTGTTTTAATTTATAAAGCAAAGTATTATGAGTATTTTTTATTATTCGTCTCCAGTAGGTATTCTTGAGATTAAATCTACAGAAAGCCACATTACTCAGTTATTATTTAAAGAATCTGCCAAAACTTCTTCTGAGAATATTCCAGAAGTAATGAAAGAATGTATTCGCCAGCTTGATGAATATTTCTCTGGGAACCTGAAAGATTTTACTTTGCCTTTAGCTCCTGAAGGTACAACTTTTCAGTGCTCTGTATGGAAAGCTTTGCAAACAATTCCTTATGGACAAACAATCAGCTATAAACAGCTTGCGGAACGAGTAGAAAATCCCAAGGCTTGCCGGGCTGTGGGGACTGCAAATGGAAGAAATCCAATTGCAATAATTATTCCATGCCATAGAGTGATTGCGGCCAATGGTACTTTGGGAGGGTATGCTGGTGGATTAGATATAAAAACTATATTGCTTAAACTCGAAGGTATTGATCAGTTTTAGATAGTTATTTATATATTCGGTTGTAAAGATTGCCTTTATTATATAAAATGTTGATTTTCAAGTAAATCTTATCTTTATAATATTATTTAGAGGGATATAATTCTATTTTGTTTTTATAAATAGGATTATATCCCTCTTTATTTATTAAATATAATTAGAAATATTGCTTAAGATACTTGTATTAATAAAATAATATATATATTTGTGCTAAGTTTATATAATATATTTAATAATACGATGAATAACCTGCTTGAAATAGCTACTCACTTTAAAATTGATGGAGATATACATCAGATACTTCCACTAGGAAACGGCCTGATAAATGATTCATATAAAATAGAAACAACCGAAGAAAAGCATCCAGATTATGTTCTTCAAAGAATTAATCATGCAATATTTCAGGATGTTGAAATGTTACAGAGGAATATATTTATAGTAACATCATATATCCGAAAAAAACTGGAACAGGCAAATGAAACAGATTTGGATCGTAAGGTTATTACATTAGTTCCTGCCAAAGATGATAAGCTTTATTACTTTGATGGTAATAGCTATTGGAGGGCAACAATTTTTATTGCCAATGCTATAACTCGTGAAACTGTTGATGCTGCAAATTCGTATACAGCGGGCATTGCTTTTGGAAATTTCCAGTCAATGCTTGCCGATATTCCAGATAAACTTGGTGAAACTATCCCAGATTTTCATAATATGGAATTCCGTTTGAAGCAACTTCATGAGGCTATTGAAAAGAATGCAGTTGGTCGTTTGTCGGATGTTCAATACTTGATTGACGAAATAGAAAAACGTGCCAATGAGATGTGTAAAGCTGAACGTTGGTATAAAGAAGGTAAACTGCCTAAAAGGGTTTGCCATTGCGATACCAAAGTAAACAACATGATGTTTGATCAGGATGGAAAAGTACTTTGTGTGATTGATTTGGATACGGTTATGCCAAGCTTTATATTTTCTGATTATGGAGATTTTCTTCGTTCTGCTGCAAACACTGGTGACGAAGACGATAAGAATCTTGAGAATGTGAACTTTAATATGGAAATTTTTAAGGCATTCACAAAAGGATATTTAGAATCAGCTCGTTCATTCCTTCTTCCTGTTGAAATAGAGAATCTTCCATACGCAGCAGCTTTATTTCCTTATATGCAATTAGTCCGTTTTCTTGCAGATTATATTAATGGTGATACTTATTATAAAATTCAATATCCGGAACATAATTTAGTACGCTCAAAAGCACAGTTTAAATTACTTCAAAGCATTGAAAGTCAATTCCCTGAAATGCAGCAATTTATATCTGACTGCTTATAAAAATGAAACTTAACTCTCTTACATAAACAATTCTAACAGATCTAACAAATTTAAACAAGCGAAAAAGGATAATCTGAGATAGATTATCCTTTTTTTATGAGATCAATGTTTTATTTTCTTCTTATATACCTGATAGCGGGAGTTTATGTCACGAACAAAATTAAATGTTTCTCTTCCACGAAAATAGCCATTCTTACATACAGGATCTGTGAAATACTCTTCGTTACTTTTTAAAAGAATAAAGTGCTCCACATTGTTATACCACACCAACTTGTTTTTTCCGTATTTGTCAGCCAGAGCCATAGCGTCATAAATATGTCCTAATCCTGCATTATAAGCAGCTAAAATAAAATTTCGCCTTTCTTTTTTATCAGGTATCATGCTAAAGCTTTTGTTGATAGAGGCTATATATTTAACCGCAGCCTTTATGCTTAATTCTGGATTTTCTTCTTCTCCTGATGACAATCCCATGGCTCTCGCAGTGACAGGCATCAGTTGCATTAATCCTCTTGCTCCGGCCCAGGACACAGCTTTGGGGTCAAAGTTCGATTCATTATAAGCAAGTGAAGCAAGGAGCTGCCAATCCCAGTTTATCTCTTTCGAGTATTTCTTGAAAAATTTGTCATAAAGAGATATTTTACCGTGTTTGATGGATAAAATAGGAGAGTGGACTGTTGTTTTTAGTAATTCGAAATATCGTTTTGTACTGGCTGTATAATCTGGAGAGGTAATATTGTTTTTATACCATTCGTTTGCAGCTTTAGCAAGTTGCGTACATTCTTGTCTTACAGCCCATGATGCCCGTTGGTCAAAACTAACAGATAGTTTAATATTGATATTGGGATAGTAAGTTGCATTTAATTTGGCAAGGTCATCATCACACACTGTATATTGAATCTTACCTTCAGCAACCTGAGTTATCAAATCTTCTACAGAAATGCTGTCGCTTTCTACCTTATGAATCTTGATTCCACCACCTAATTCCTTGTCCAGGTTAACTAAACGGTCATAGTATTTTCCAGGCTTTACATAAACGTCTTTTCCTACCAGTTGAGTAACATCTGTCAGAAGTTCAGATTTAGATTTATTTTGTTGAACAACTACCTGGTGAGTAATAACTTCTAGTCCGCAATAAGTCAGACTGTCTTTCATTTTTTTTGTTACTGGTAAATTGTAGGCAATCATATCTCCTTCGCCCTTTTTCAATTTATGAACCAGTTCAGGAATATTTTTTGCTACCTCAACTCGTAACTTTAGCCCAAGCGAGCGTGCAAACTGTTCACTTAGTTCGTATTGATATCCCATCTCCTGTCCTCGGTAAATAAAGTAAGAGGTAGAACTGTAAAGAGTTAAAACTACAAGTTCACCACTATCTTTTATTTGAGGAAGATCGTAAACGCTCTTCTCTTTCTGGCCTGTTTGTGTATTTTTACAGGCAAGTAACGACATGGTTATCAGGAAGAAAAGTAGTATTTTACGCATATTTTTTGTTTTCTATTTTTCCAGATCGAGATTTTTTTCGATAAACATGGTCAATATATCAATAGCAACCTGATTGTTTCCACCTTGAGGAATAATTAAGTCGGCATATCTTTTTGTTGGTTCAATAAATTGCTGATGCATAGGTTTTAATACACGAGTATATCTTTCCATTACCATTTCAGCNGTACGTCCACGTTCTACAATATCGCGGTTTATTACACGTATCAATCGCTCATCGGGATCAGCATCAACAAAAACTTTCAGGTCCATTAAATCTCGTAACTTTTTATCGCTTAAGGCTAAAATACCTTCTACAATAATAACATCCCGAGGCTCAATGTGAATTGTTTCCGGNTGACGGGTGCAAGTNAGNTAAGAGTAAGTTGGCTGTTCTATACTTTCTCCTTTTTTTAGTAACTGAATATGCTTTGATAGCAAATCCCATTCAAAAGAATCCGGATGGTCGAAGTTGATAAATTGTCTTTTTTCNACAGGGACATTGCTACTGTCTTTGTAGTAAGAGTCCTGAGGTAGTAAGACTACTTCATCTTTTGGAAGACTATCAAAAATNTTACGAACAACNGTTGTTTTGCCGGAACCTGTTCCACCAGCTATACCTATTATTAACATGGTTTAATATTGATTTTTAAAACAAATAACTTACTTTTGCTANGAATTCATTATAATTGAATTTATATACAAAAATAGAATAAATTAATTAATAAAACAAAGTATGGTACGACACATTGTATTATTCCAATTAAAAAAAATGGAATCAGAGAGTGCAAAACTNGAAGTNATGAATGCATTTAAAAANGCNATAGAAGCNTTNCCTAAAGATATTNATGTAATCCGTAAAATTGAAGTAAAATTTAATATGAATCCAGCTGAAATTTATGATATTGCGTTGAATAGCGAATTTGATTCATTGGAAGACGTAAGTTACTATGCAAAACATCCTTTACACGTTGCAGCTGGAAAGATATTGGCTGATGTTAAAGAAAGCCGTGCATGTGTAGACTATGAATTTTAGTCATGAACTTAAATTATTAGAATGAAGAAAATANNATTNATATTNTNCTNGCTNTTATTATTNGCNAGCAATATTTCTGCTCAGATTCAAGATCCGGTTAGCTTTAAAACAGAGCTAAAAACGATCAGTGAGACTGAAGCTGAAATTCGGTTTACAGCATCCATTGATAAAGGGTGGCATGTATACTCAGTAAATCTTCCTTCTGGCGGACCTATATCGGCAACGTTTAATATAGAGAAAATAGAAGGAGCAAAGCTGATAGGAAAACTNACTCCNCTTAGCAAAGAAATAGAGAAGTTTGATAAAGTTTTTGAGATGAAATTGCGCTATTTTGAGCATAGTGCTACTTTCTCACAAAAAATAAAAATAACAGGCAGTAGTTATAAAATAAAGGGCTATCTGGAGTATGGTGCATGCGATGATGAAAGTTGCTTGCCTCCTACCGAAGTTCCTTTTAATTTTCAAGGAAAGGGTAGTGCAAAAGCAGTGGCTGAAGCTGCAAAAGATGCAGAAACATCTTCAAAGGATGTAAAACAAGAACCTGTTACAGCCTTGGCTGTTGATACTTTGGCTATTGCAAAGACAGATTCTGTTGCGTCTACTGATACAGTTGCTAAATCTGATTACTGGAAACCGGTAATTAGTGAACTGCAAAGTTTCGGAGGATCTACAGATCACAAGAACCTTTCCTGGATTTATATTTTTGTGACCGGATTTCTGGGTGGTTTGCTTGCTCTGTTCACGCCATGCGTGTGGCCAATTATTCCTATGACAGTAAGCTTTTTCCTGAAACGTGCTAAAGACAAGAAAAAAGGAATAAGAGATGCCATATTATATGGAGTTTCCATTGTGGTAATCTATCTGATCTTGGGGCTTGCTGTTACGCTGATTTTTGGAGCAAGTGCATTGAATGCCTTGTCTACAAATGCCATATTTAATATACTGTTCTTCCTGATGCTGGTTATCTTTGCTGCTTCGTTCTTTGGAGCATTCGAGATTACACTACCTTCATCCTGGAGTACGAAAGTGGATAGTAAAGCCGAGAGTACAAGTGGACTGCTTAGTATCTTCTTAATGGCATTTACACTGACACTTGTTTCGTTCTCCTGTACAGGTCCTATCATCGGATTCTTACTGGTGCAAGTTTCTACATCAGGTAGCATTGTTGCCCCTGCAATTGGAATGCTTGGTTTTGCTATAGCATTGGCATTACCTTTCACTCTCTTTGCATTGTTCCCATCATGGTTGAAGTCAATGCCTCGTTCGGGTGGATGGATGAATCAGGTTAAAGTTGTTCTTGGATTCCTAGAACTAGCCTTTGCATTGAAATTCTTCTCTGTTGCTGACCTTGCCTATGGCTGGAGATTGCTTGATCGCGAAACATTCCTTGCTTTGTGGATTGTAATCTTTGCTTTGCTGGGATTATACCTATTGGGTAAGATTCGCTTTCCGCATGATGATGAAGATACAAAAACTTCGGTACCTGCGTTTTTTATAGCTTTGGTTTCTTTGGCTTTTGCTGTATATATGATTCCNGGATTGTGGGGTGCNCCATTAAAAGCNGTCAGNGCNTTTGCNCCTCCAATGAAAACTCAGGATTTTAATCTGTATACAAAAGAAGTACATGCCAAGTTTGATGACTTTGATGCTGGTATGGAATATGCAAGACAGCAAGGTAAACCTGTTATGATTGANTTTACCGGATATGGATGTGTAAACTGTCGTAAGATGGAACTAGCTGTATGGATAGATCCTAAAGTTAGCAGTATTATTGAGAATGACTATGTATTGATCTCTTTGTATGTNGATGATAANAAACCTCTTCCTTCGCCAATTACTGTAACAGAGAATGGAACAGAAAGAACNTTGAGNNCNATTGGTGACAANTGGAGTTATCTGCAAAGAANAAAGTTTGGTTCTAATGCNCAACCTTTCTANGTATTACTGGATAATGAAGGTAAACCGCTCAATAAATCGTATGCTTACGATGAAGATATTGACAAGTATGTAGAATTCCTGCAAAAAGGTNTCGACAATTACAAAAAATAAAATGTATTCTATTTAAGATGAAAAAGATAATNAACCCNTGGAATAANAAAGAAGGATATAATTGNTTTGGNTGTTGTAAGAGCAANGAAAGTGGTGTGAAGATGGATTTCTATGAAGATGGCGATGAAGTTGTCAGCTTCTGGAAACCACAACCTCAGTTTCANGGATGGACAAATACTCTTCATGGTGGTATTCAGGCGGTTTTAATGGACGAAATCTGTGCATGGGCNGTGCTTCGTAAACTTCANACTACCGGCGTTACTACTAATATGCAAACACGGTACATGAAGTCGGTTAGCACAAACGACTCTTGTTTAACCTTACGGGCAAGTATTCAGGAAGTTAAGCGCAATATTGTTNTNGTNGAGGGANGNNTNTANAATGAAGNAGGCGANCTTTGCACAAAGTCNGTTTGCACCTACTTTACTTTTTCTAAGGAAAAACTGCGTGAAGAGATGCAATTTCTGGGNTGTGAAGTAGAAGATGAGGATGTAAATCCATTAAATTGTTAGTCTTAAACATCTTTTTGTGATAATTATTTGGAAATCTAAATAGATAGCTTTACATTTGTCGCATAAAACAAAAAACAATATGATCAATACAGTTATACGTCATCATCATCATTTTCCTAACGAATAGTCGGTGGGCGTATAGATTATGTATATATGAAATTAGAAAGGCTTACCGTTTTGGTGAGCCTTTTTTTGTTCCTAATTGAATCATTTTAAACAAAATAAACTTATGCTAAGAATTGCCGTACAATCCAAGGGTCGTTTGTTCGAAGAAACAATGGCTCTTTTCGAAGAATCAGACATTAAATTAAGTTCTCACAAGAGATCACTTCTTGTTCAGTCTACTAATTTCCCTGTTGAGGTATTGTACCTTCGTGATGATGATATTCCTCAGGCAGTTGCTACCGGAGTAGCCGACTTAGGTATTGTTGGCGAGAATGAATTCGTAGAGAAGGATGAAGATGCAGAAATCGTTAAGAGATTAGGCTTTAGCAAATGTCGCCTTTCCTTAGCAATGCCTAAAGATATTGAATATCCGGGATTGTCATGGTTTGAAGGAAAGAAGATAGCTACTTCTTATCCGGTTATTTTGAAGAACTTCATGAAAGCCAACGGCATTAAAACAGAAATCCATGTAATTAATGGATCTGTGGAAATTGCTCCGGGAATTGGATTGGCAGATGCTATTTTTGATATAGTAAGCTCTGGTTCTACTTTAATCAGTAATCGTCTGAAGGAAGTAGAAGTGGTGATGAAATCGGAAGCTTTACTGATTGGTAATAAGGAAATGTCGGCAGAAAACAAAGAAGTTCTTGATGAACTTTTGTTCCGCATGGATGCTGTTAAAACTGCAGAAGATAAGAAATATGTGTTGATGAACGCACCAAAAGATAAGTTGAAAGATATTATAGAAGTTCTTCCGGGAATGAAGAGTCCAACTGTTATGCCGCTTGCTCAGGAAGATTGGTGCTCTGTACACACAGTTCTCGAAGAAAAACGCTTCTGGGAAATTATTGGTAAACTGAAGGCTCTTGGAGCTGAAGGTATTCTTGTATTACCTATTGAAAAGATGATTATTTAATAAGTCTATGAAAATAATCATCTTTAGGTATTCTTGTATTACCTATTGAAAAGATGATTATTTAATAAGTCTATGAAAATAATTAAATATCCGGGAAAAGAGGACTGGAAAGAAATTCTGAAACGCCCTGCACTTAATACTGAAAGCTTGAACGATACGGTTAAAGGGGTTAAAGGGGATTCTTTTTAATCGTGTAAATACTGAAGGTGATAAGCAGTGCTCGAATTTGTGGAAGCTACTTTTCGATAAGGGTCACGCGGACAGTTTGCTAGTCTGGTTTCTGAGTGGGCCTGGATGAAATTAGAAGAAGCCGAAAGTTTGTCAGTGGACGATCTTAAAGCAGCTATCATATTCTTGCAAAGGACGCATATAGAAACTTTTCCACTTGGCACCAACGTTTTACCGGAAAGACAGTTGAAACACGTCGGGTTTGTTTGCTGGGCGCAGGAAAGGCGGGTGGGGAATTGAGAAAGTGGGAGTTGTATGTTCCGGGGTGATCAGCTTCCTTTGTTCTCAAGCAAGCTTGTTATGCTTAGCAACTCCAGGCACGCATTGGCCGGATTGCAAGGAAATTGTATTTTGTAACCCCCTCAAACCGTGAAGGTAAAGTGATTCCAGGTATTTTGTTTTCCGCTAATTCTGGCTGGATTAATAAAATATTTAGGGCCGGTGGAAGTACACAGGGATAGGAATGCTATGGCGGGCTTATGGTATTGGATATCTGTGCCAAAGGTTTATAAAATATTCGGTCCGGGTAATCAATACGTAATCCGGTTGCTTCTATACAAGCTTGTTTCTTTGCGGCCTTGAGTGGTTTCTATTTTATCGGTGCGAGTTGGTCGTTCAGATGAGTAGAAGCCTGGCTTGGCTTTTTGATCAATCGGCCTGAATCCCGGCTTTGTGGCAGGGCGGTCAATGTGTTAGTTATCTTGATCCAGGCATGGTGCTGGAGTTGCTAGATCAGCTGTATTAGTTACTTACTTCCGAAGAACTTATAGAGAGCTGTTTTTGCCGAGAAATCGAATCTTCCACCTTTTAAGGCGCGGTTTTGTGCAGGCACGAAATTGCTGCAAACTCCGTTGGAGTGGTTTCATTTTTGATTTCTTTTCCGGTTAAACGTTGTGGGACCGAAGTGCATGGGTTCCTATATTTTTCTTTTGAAGTATGCTGCTGCTTTAGCCTGATTATTGATCACAGCTGTAACTATATGGGATTTTCTGATCTGATTTGGTTACTCATCGGGTTGCTGATCTCACCCCGTTCACCGGATCTAAGATGTAGTTGCGGTCAATTCTTCCGTGCGCGCAAGTGGTTGCAAGGTGTTCTTCCCGTGTTGCGCGGAAAGCTCGTGCTTTATCT
>JGI20225J20221_1002626_pt1 | contig 12779 bp, 22 predicted proteins | sample BioMet4_FD_20221 | JGI IMG/M metagenome (IMG submission 20221) | reverse complement strand
GTTCTCGCGGCCGACCGTGATATCGGCCAGCAGGCGGCCGCCGTATTTGTCGCGGCCGATATCCCGGAGCGTGAGGTGCATGCCGGGATGGATACGATCCTCCACAAACGCCTTGGCCTCCCGGGCCAGGGCGGCCATATCCGGCCGGGTGTCGCGCATCTCCGGGGCATCGCAGTGCCGAAGGCGCACCAATTGGGCCCGGAAATACTGGGGCATGCGCCCGAGCAGTCGCACCTTGATGGTGTCGCCATCCACCACGGACACCACCTTGGCATCCATCTCCGGCCCTTCCTCGCGCGCCTGGACCGGTCCGGCCAGCAGCATCAGACACAGAGGGATTGCGGTGATCGGTTTCATGCGGGCATCCTATCAGTTTTTGCATATGTCGGCTATCCCGCTGGCCAAACCACAGCCGCTTCGGCGGCCCGGATGGAGGACACCGTGCCGGCGGCCTGGATAGCCTGCTTGCCGGCCAATCTCACACGCTCGATCGCATCGCCATAGGCCCACCACGCATCAGCCCGGGAGATAATTGCTTCAGCCACTCCCTGCGCGGTATCAGCCGTAATGCCGACCTCGCCGTACACGGCCGGGTATTTATCCGCCGTGGGCTCGGCGTCGGCCAAAAACGCCTGGGCTTGGGTCTGCTTGCGGGTATACCGGGCCATCTGGGCCGATCCTGGTGTGACCACGTTGTTGCACAGATCCTCGGCCGCCGCATCGATGCGGGCGCAGGCCTCGGCCTGGAGCGCCGCCAGTTCGGGTTGCAGCCACTCCCCGCCGAACAGCGGGATGCCGGCCGGCGGATCGACCAGGGAGACCCCTTCCGGCCAGGTCGCGGCCTCAAGGACGGAGACTTGGTCCTCGGTGGCCCGGTAAATGGCATATCCGTTGCCAGCGTAGAGATAGTCACCCATAGGCCTCATTGCTCCACCATCTTCCGTGATGGTAAGACCCAGGGAGGCCAGTGCCGATACAATGGAGGATTCGTCAGTGGAATAAAAGCAAAAGTCCTGCATGGCATCTCCTACAGCGTGATGGCCTGCAATTGTGCATCAGACAAAGAGATTGGAAAATAAGCGAAGTGTTTAACATGCCCATTCAAGGCATCTGCCCCACTTAAGCCAGATCCAATATTTATCATTGTTATGGCAGGAATTGTGCATAAAGTATCAGTTGACGCGGTCAATCCATCCTCAACGATCGAAGTTTTGTTGTTAATATAAGAAACAGCACATCTTTTGATTGTGTTTTTTGCAGCAGGCGTTAAATGAACATCCGCCTGTGTTTCGTTCAAGCGCACCATCAAAAAATGGGTGCCGGAAAGCGAGTTGTTTGATCTTAAAAATATCCTATTACTCAGCGACCCATCGTGTAGCCCGAATGCTGTATTGTTAGTGCTAGCTACCGGCCCAGCAATGCTATCAAAAACAGACAATATGGAACCTTCGGATTGTTTGTATGTTGAAGTATTTATTGTTATGCTCCAGACATCAGCCGCCCGCGCTACAGACGCTGAGGTCGTAAAGATTACCGAGGTGGCAAACGCTCCGGCCTCGTTCTGCACGCCATCCACGGCAATGGCATCGCCGGACGTCGCCAGTTTGAACCCAACCGACGGGTTGGCCAGCGTCTGCGCAGGAATCGACACCCGTGTCCAGGCCGTGGTGGAGAGGGAAGCAGTGATATCGGTCCAGGTCGTTCCTCCGTCCATGGTCATGAAGACGGCGCCCGAGCCTGTTACCCGTTTGAGATAGGCCGTTTGAAACCGGCTTGAACTCGCCAAGGTGATGCTTTGCAGACAGGTGGATGCATCGGCCGTAGCTGTGAGCAACGAGGCCGACGAGGCGACTCCGTCAATACCGGTCTGGTTCAGGGCTGCCGTACAGTTGGTCTTGGTCCAGACTGCGTTCGTCAGATCACGGCTGTAGAGAACGACATTAGTGCGGCTCTCCTCAATAAGCCATCCGAGGAGGTTGCCGGAGGCATCCCACTCCCGGCGGAGGTTGGCGGCGGCCACGGTCTCGATCAGACCAGTCGGGCCCAGGCGCGTTCCGGTGGTCGAACGGGCGAAGGTGCCGGCCGGGGCGGTATCACTCGTGGCATCGCCGCAAAATAGGTTGAGCGACGGCGGGATGATGCCCGGGAATTTGCCCAGGCTGTCGCGCATCAGGGACAACACGGCTTGGCGCACGGTGGCGGGTGTGGCCGCCTTGGCCATGTCGGTGCCGGTGACCGCCTCGGCAGCCGAGGCCTTGGTGACCAACGCATCGACCGTGCCCCCCGAGACATCCAGGCCGAGGAGTTTCCCCGTGCGCACATCGCCCCAGGGCCGGGAGGCGGTGCCGAGACTGCCCGGATTGCTCGCGGGCGGGACGATGTTGCCGGAGGCCTCCACGTCATCGGCGGAGAGGCCGATGTAGGGCGCGGCAATGGTCACGGCCGACGGACTGGCGCCGTCGCGGTTGATGGTCAGGGCCGCATTGAAATCCGATTCGGCATCATCCACCGCGAGCATGGAAAACATGCCGTTGTCGACTTGGAAGATCCATTTGCCGGCGTTCGAGGCGACATCCGCGCCGGTCTCGGTGAACTTGAAGCCGGTGTAGGCGCCCTCGCCGCTGATGAAGCCCTGGGTGAAGGCCCGGGAATTGTCGCGCCGGACGAAATCGGGCAGCGTGCCGCCGTCGCCCTGGTTGCCGTGGCCATGGTTGACCAACGAAGCCGGAATGTCATTCCCATGGAGCACGCCGGTCAGGTTGGCGGTCAGGTTGCCTGCGTCCAGGGACAGCGTGATGGTCGTCAGCCCTGTGCCGCTGGCATAGCTGGCCGTTTCGACGGTGCCGTAAAACGTGCCGTCCGCGCCGCAGTCGGCCAGGACGCGGACGCCGGCTGCGAAGTCGCCCGACAGATCGTCAGATACGGTAAACGAGGAGCTGGAAACATAGGTTGCCGAAATGGGGTCTGTTGTGGCCATGGATCACTCCTCAAAAAGACTCTTTACAACCAGCTTGCCGACATACCCAGGCCCTGTGTACGATCCGAGCGTCATATAGGCATGCAACAGATAGGTCCCGACCTCGGCCAGATCATCCGCCCGCGTCAGATACTGCAACGATCGTCCGTCATCCCCGATGGTCGCCGGCCAGTGCTTGACCTCTCCTGACACCGGCAGCTTGACCAAAAATTCGGTGTCCTGGGCATCGGAGATATCGCGTCCGCAATCCGCTTCGATCAACAGGCCAACGGTGCCTGCATAATAATTCTTGGCCATGCGCTAACCTCTCGTTTGTTCGACTCGGACAGGCGAGGCGAACCGGGCAGACGTCTGAATTTCTGATGTGATGTCCGCGTCGATGAAAAGTGGCAGAGAAAGAGGCGCCGAGTCCGTCAGATCGGACGCAACAGTGCAGCCTGTCGCCATGGGTAATTCCAGACTTGCCTCCACAATAACCGGCGAGGCGAAGTGAAATATCTGCCGGGTATCCATCAAGCCGGCACGGGCAGGCCAGACATGGACAATCAGGCTGGCACGCTCCACCAGGACAGCGGTATCCAGGCTGACCGTGGCCGGCTGGGCCAGCAGAGATAGCCACCCGCCCTCGCCATCGGCCGCGATCTCGGGCTCGGCCTGGGCCACCCCTACCAGCACATCCAGCCGCGCCGGTAAGAGCGATACCATAACCTGCACGATCGCATCCGCAGCCCTGGCGGCAATGGACATCTCGGCCGTGGTGACCTCGGCCTCGACCAGGGGGGCACCCTCGGCCGTCCGGGCCGCAAGCGTCAACTCGGCCGTGGTGACCTCGGCCGAGCAGGTAATCTCAGTCGCAACCAATCCGACCGCAATCGTCGCCTTGGCGTGGTCAACTGGCGCGGCCAGATCCAAGGCGGCCGTGGCCAGGTTGGCGGTGGCCGTCATGCCGGCCGGCATGACGGCCACCGTTGTCGTGACTGAGACTGTGGCCTCGCGAGGCATCAGGCTGACCGTGGCCACGCCGACGGCTACGCTGGTGATGATGGGTTGCCAGACCTGTGTCGTACCACCCCAGGCGTTCGGGGCATTACTCCAGGGGCCGTTCATGATCAGCTCAGGGCCAGGATGCCGATCGCGTCAAAGATCACCGCAAACGTGCCGCCCGCAACGCCCTTGTCGGCACCGAAGTCGAGCAGGCAGATCAGGGGATTGGTGACGCCGTTTGCTGTGCCGGCCAAATAGATCACGGCGTAGCGGGCGGTGATGGTGGCATTGCTCCAGGTGGGGTTGGCGGCATCGAGCCTCGCCGCAGTCTCGACCGTGGTCCAGGTGACATCGGTCAGGGTCAGGCCTCCGGCCGCATAGCCGGTCCCGGACACCTCGTCGGCGGAGACATCCGCGAGCACCGCATGTGCTGCGGACGGCACGTGAGCGGATGTCAGCAAGGCGCACTTGAGCACGGTCGCCGGATTGTCCAGGTCAAACGTGCCGTCGCCGATGCGACGCTTGAAACTGGTGTAGACAAGGGTGGGCATAGAGTACCTCGCTAAATAAGTTGATATTGATCCCTTTTTATGGGGGCATCGGACACGACGTCCTGGACAAACCGCTCGGTCATGCCTGTGGCCAGGGCCAGGAGCTTGGTGTTGCTGCCGTCATGGTTGGCGCGGATGAAGCGGATCGCGGCCCTTTTGAGGGCATACTTGGGCACGCACAACTTGGTCCCGCCCATGTGCAGGATCAGGCGCACGGCCACGTCGAGACCGCACTGTTCGGCCACCAGACCGATATCCCCGGTCAAATCTTCGGGGGTGACCGTGGCCAAAAAGTCTTCCCGGTTCAGCTCCGCGCGTGTTGTCATTCCCGCTTGGCCCCCATGGCTTCCAGGGCCTTGACCAGGGCCTGGATATCGCCGTGCCCGCACCACGCCAGGCGCGGCTTGCCGGTGATCCGCCGGACGAACGCATCCAGGGCGGTCCGACGATCCGCCTCCGTGGTCTGCCGGCTGACCTGGCGCCAAAGGACAGCCACGAGCCGGATCTGGGCTTCCGAGGCCGCGCCGGGGCGGCGTTTGGGAGCCCGAAAGGTCGAGGAGGCTTTCCAGACGCCAGCCTCAACGGCTTGGGCTTCCAGAAATTCCAGGCAATCAGCCATCCCGCGCGCGGACAGATCCTTCGACGAGGCAGCGCCGAAACGTTCCAGGACCGCTTGATAGGTAGCGTCATCAAAGGACAACGCTCGCTTGAGCGCATGGACTTTTGCGATCTGGCCCGAAGTGGGGCCGGCGGTGGAACGGGCAGTGGCGGCCATCAGAGCGTCTCCGTGCGCAATCTTGGAAGATATATCGTGTTCAATTCAAACACCCCGGCGACAGTCGGTGTATCGATGCCTTCTTGTTCGGCGATCTTTCCGAAAGAGATGCCGGACCAGATCATGTCGAGGATGCGTTGCCGCTGCTCCTTGGGGAGCGCCTTCGCGTTCCGCTTCCATTCCGCTTTGAGGGTAGCCATCGTGAGTCGCCGCTTTCGCGGTTCCAGCCCGAGATCCTTACGGATCTCGTTTTCCTCGGCCAGGGTCATTTTGCGTGACTTTTTCATGACGCATCCTCCGCAGTGTGGTCGGCAATGACTTCCTCAAGGCTGTCACGCTGTCCAGGATCTCATCCACCAACATGACGGCATAGTTGTCGAAATCACCCCACAGGTACGCAATGCCGTACAACTGTTCCCGGATCGACCTGAGCTTCCGCCGCGACTTGGCGGCCGCCCGTTTCGGTGTCCACGCTTGTGCGACCATTCTTTTCCCCCTGGCTGCATCATCAAGGCCGGAGCCGCCACGCTCCGACGACCGCCCGCGTGGGGCGGTTTCGCATGGGGATCAGCAGTTGACGGTCTGCTTCAGCGCTTTCCCGGGCCGAAAAACAACGGTGCGACTCGCCGGGATAACGATGGCGGCACCGGTCTGGGGATTGCGGCCCCGGCGCTTCGCGCGCGTCACGGTTTCCAGTTTGCCCAAGCCGGGCAGCGGCACCTCGATTTCATCAAACAAGGCTGCCCCGGCCACGAGTCCGAACGCATCGAGCACATGGCCGATAACCGACTTCTCGTGAATGTGTTTGGTGCCGGTGTTGTCCGCCAACCGAGCCTTGATTTTTTCGATCAATTCCGCCTTGGTCATGATGTTTCTCCGTGGAGTTGAGGCTACAGCGCCGCCATATCGAGGCTAACGGCTTCGTATTTTCCGTCCTCGCGCCGGGTGTAGATGCGGATGTAGGCCTTGGTGCCGGCCACTTGCAGGCTATCGGACACGGCCTGCATGGCCCGGCGCCACCGATCGTCGTCGATGGCCAGGCGCCGCAGGGATAAGACACGGCCGGTATTGATGCGACCCTCCTTGTCAACCTGGAAGGCGTCGTTGATGAGCGCCCGGATCTCGTCGCGGCTGCCTTCGGTCCACTCGGTGATGCACTCGTCGATCAGCTCCTTGGCCGCTTGCAGGCGTTCGTCGAAAACGAGCGTCTCGGCGATCGACCGCTGGATTTTGAACTGGCCGTCGTAGCTCGTGAGCGTCAGATTCCCCTTGTTGCCGCCCACCTTGGCTCCGTACTGTTCGGCCGACAGCTCGACGAAGGCGGCCATGTCGCCCATGGCGTCGTCACGGAAGCCCTTCATGGCCTCGCGCAGGGCCAGCGCCTTGCCGGCGATCTCGCGCACGATCTGGTCGCGCGCCTTGTCCACTTCCTTGACCATCCCCAGCGGCACCAGCCGGCCCTGGGCATCCGCCATATAGCCCTCAGGGGCAGTCGTTTCGCTCATGCCTGCGCCTCCTTGGCAAAGTCGCAATTGATGATCCGTGGCATGGTTTCGAGATCCACTGCTTGGTCGGCCGCATCGTCCAAGACATTTTTGCATGTCTGCAACAGGCTTTTGTCCTCCCTGTTGGTCGCCTTTTGGGCGAGCATTTCTAGAATGATGGCAACATTCTGAATCTTGAGGGACAGCATGGTCATTCTCCTTGCTTGGCCCCGCGCACGGGGCAGTTTGAACAGCATTTGAACAGCCGTAGTGTTTCGGGATTGCCGGCCCGCAGGCCGATGCGTTTGGCCCGGTCCTGGTTGGCGGCGCAGGCCGCCGCATCGATCGATCCCAGCACCGGACAGGTGACGGTTGCGCCGCCGTAGACGGCCAGCACCCGGGCCTCGATCTTGTCGGTCCTGGCTGGGTAGGTGCCCTTGGCCACCATGCAGACCGTGGACTTGGCCACCCCTAGCTCCCTGGCCACGATGGGCAGGCCCTTGACCACCACCTGGTCGCGCAGGATTTCCAGCCAGCCCATCAGACATCCCCCTCGGTGATGGCTTCGTGGGTCTCGGGCCGGCGCGCGCCGGCATCCTTGACCAGCAACCAGAGCGTTTCCCGGCCGTCCCGGCCGGCCCGGCGCACGTAATGCTCACGGAGCAAGACGCGCAGATACTCGCGGCACATGTCCTCGCCGCAGCCGGTCAGGCGCATGAGGTTTCCGACGGTGGTACGGCGCACGGCGCGCAAGGTGCTCCACACCTTGTCCCGGCAAGTCACCCGGGACCGGTCCTGATGCGCGCGGTGCAGCCGGATGTCGCGATGCACCAGATAGGCGGGGTTCCGCCGTTTTGGCCCGCACTCGCCCGGCGCCGGTCGCAGGCGCACGTCCTCGACGAGTTCCAGCCAGCCTTCGCGCGCCAGACGTTCCAACACCCGCAGCACAGGACGGCGAGGACAGCCCGAGGCGTCCACCACCTCGGCCAGGGACACCCGGCCGCTGACAAACCGGCCGTCGAGGATGGTCCGGGTGGCGATGACGGTCCGCACCATGGCCAGGATCTTGGTTGGTGCGCCCATGATCAGGCCGCCTTGGCCTTGAGGTGGTCGGCCGTGACAACGTCCAGCTTGCGCGCCCGGGCAACCGTTTCGCAGGCTTGGGCCCAACGGCAGAGGCCGGCCGCGCTGACGGTCTTGGTCGAGGCGGCAATGGCGGCCACGGCCGAGTCGTCCACCGTGACCTCGCAGATCTGGTCCATGACCAGGCGCACATCCTCGCGGCCAAGGCCGTGGAACTTCACAGACTGGGAGATGCGCCGCCACAAGGCCGGGAAGGCTTGCAGGCGCGTCTCGGCCCAGGGCATGCCAATCAGGATGATGGGCGTGCCGGCCATGTCCCCCAGGTCGCGGATGGTCTCGACCAGGGTCTTTTTCTCGGCCACATAGTCCACCTCATCGAAAATAAGCGCCCGGTCGGTGCCGAGCAGCTCGCCCACGGCTTGGTGGAACAGGTCCGAAGTGCGGCGCTCGGGCACGAGCCCCAGCTCGGCCACGATCTCCTCCAGGAGCCAGCGTACGGTCATGGCCTTTTTCACGCGGATGAAGGCCGACTGGGGCGACACGGTGTTTTTCCACCACAGGTTCGTCTCGGTTTTCCCCAGGCCCACCTCCCCGTGGACCAGCATGAACTTGTCGATGCCCGGAGGGCTGGCCACCACAGTATTCATGGCCACCAGGTACCGCTTGACGTTGACCGTCTCCACGAAACGCTTTTTCATTTTCCAGTTCCTCCCTGCGTTAAGCCCAATTCCTCGTCATCCAGCCAATCGAGCCGCGTGGGGTCGATCAGCGGACCGGTGCCGGCCGGGGTCGGCACATCGAAATTTTCCTCAATGAGGGGTGGCCCCTGCTCGGGGGGCGTGTTCTGGGCGGCGATGCGTTCCAGGTCGTCGGCAAACCGAGGATCGGCAACCATCTCGGGTGCGGACAGGATGTCGCGCGCCTCGGCAATCTTGCCCGCCCTGGAGAGCTGCTTGACGACCCGCCTGGTGTCGCGCTTCAGACTGGCATGTTCGGCTGCCTGCGCCTTGTATTCGGCATAACCCTCGGCATCCTTGCCGCCGATGAGACCGAACATGGGATGCGTTTTTACGCGCCGGGTGGCTTGGCACAGGAATTCGCCATTGAGCCGGTAAACCCAGATGGCGCGGAAATCCTGCATGTCGTAGCGGATGAGCACCCGGTCGCTCAGGCCATAGAGCGCCTTGTTGTTCTCGTATTCGCCGCTCAAGACCGTGATGACGCTGTGGCGGATGGTGGCCACCTCTTCGCTCATCATGAGGTAGCGGAGCCTGCTGTGCTCCACGCCCTGGCCGCGCCCAGCGGCGAAGACCTCGCCGGGACATTTGCCGCCAAGGCCACTATGGGGCTTCACGCGGTAATAGGTGTTCAACCAGGATTCAAAGAGTCCGGTCGCCTCCTCCATGGTGAGGAGCGCCTCGGGCTCGATCGCCTGCATGAACTTTTCGTTGCGCTTCATGCGGGCCGGCTTGGACTCGATCGAACCGCCGCAATAGCTCGAAAAGGCCTTTTCGTACGAGAGTCCCAAGGTCTTCCAGAAGGGTTCGATCATCTTGGACCGGGAGTTGTAGGGCTTGGCGAAGTGGCATTGAATGCCGAGTCGACCATACAGCCCGGACATGCCGGACTCGGTGAAATCGGGACCTTCGTCGGTGAAGAGCTTGGCCTTGAACGCCTTGCCGTTGTCGAGCAGCACGGCTTCGGGAATCTTTCTCAGGCGCAAAATGGAGCGATACAGGGCCAGATGGATGGACGCGACATCTTCTTCGAGCATGAAGGTGTAGCCGGCGATGTCGCGGCTGGCCCCATCCTGGAAGGCGATAAGCGAGGCCCGGCAGGCCCGGCCGTGGACAGGGTGCTTGATGCGGAAATTGAGCCGATGACCATCGGCAATGAGCAACTGCCCGACCTCCAGGAGCGACCAGTCCCGGCGGAAAAAGGGCGCGACCTCGTCATCCAGGGCCTTTTCGCCCTTGCGGGTGAGTGTCCAGACGTCGATATGCTCTTTTTTCCAGCCCTCCACCCAGTTGCGCAGGGTCGAGGGGGAAGAGGTCGATGCGCTTCCCAGGTGCATCTTCACCAAGTTGATGGCGGTGCCGATCTTGAACTGGCTCTGGGAGAGGAGCAGCTTCAAAAGCTCCTCGGCCTCGGCATCCGTCACCTTGCACAGGCCCCGGCGCTTGAGCCCGTATTTCGGGGGGCGATGGCGGCGCAATCGTAGTCCGCGCGGCGCAGCTCCAAGGCCCAGCGTTCCAAGGTTTTCCAGCTCGTTTCGCCGAGCTGCTCGCGGATGGACGGGCAAAACCGGCCCGCGTTGTAGCCCAGCACGAACGCATCCCGGCACTGGGCCATGGGCTTGCCGTGCTTGCGGCCCCAGGCTTTGGCTTCGAGGTAGGCCTTGACCAGGTCGGCCTTGAGGGCCGCCTTGGACAGCGCCGCCGGAGGCAGGGCGGGTTCCGGCGACGCCGTCGCAAGGGGGGCAGGCGGGCAAGCGGTGGCAGGCGTGGCAGCGGTGATGGCCGCCTTGCCGCCCTGGATGATCCCCAGGGCGGGGCGGGCAAGGGAAAAATGGCGGTCAAGGGCGATGCGGACCGGCTCAGGCAGGGAGGCGATGGGGTAGACTTTGCCACCGCCTTGGGAGGACTTCACGAAGGCCTTGGCGCCGCCGAGACCGGCACGGCCGGCAACGGCCCATCCTTCCTTGATGGCGCGTCGCGTGACCGTTGAGATCGCCAAGCCCAACGCTTCCGCGATATCCTTTGCCGTGACCGTTGCCGTGACCGTGTCGTGCATTACTTGACCCGACAATGATAAAGACCGGCCGCCAGACCAAAGACGAAGCCACAAAAGCCACTTGGGAGGATATAGGCGATGAGTATGAAGACGAGGTCCTTCATGCGGCTTCCTTTTTCCCAAGGTCTTCTTCGTAGTAAACGCCAATTTCTAAGATGGCATTCAACGAAATCCCACGGAGAACTATTGCAACACCCGTGTCATCCCAGATGTGTGCGGCAACAATTATGTCATTTCCGGCGAGACCAATGTAATCAAATTCACCATAATCTTCGTCATCTGCGAAGGTGCCGAACACTTGCTTGTCGAAATGATACCTGTCCTTGAGCGTAATACAGACCTGTGGGAGGTCATGGCAGCGCGCCAAAGCCCCTTCGAGACTGCGACACAACCGCTCGGGCTCTATTTTCTTCAAATAAAAGCCCCTGGTGGGACCAGCCGTACTTGACCGCATTCCACGATGCCCTATCTCGCGTTGGAGCTTCGCAACAGCCAGGGCGAACCGTCTGTCGATCTCAGATCCTTCCATCACGCCGCCTCCTTCCCGTTCATGTCTTCCGGCAGGTCCAGCAGCCGCTTGGCCACGCCCATCGCGACCAACGCCCGCAGCACCTTCCGGTTGTTGGCGAGTCCATTGACCGTCCGGCTGACCAGGGGCCGCGAGACACCGGCCACCACGCCCACGTCGGCCAACGTCTTGCCGTGCCGCAGCAATTCCGCCCGGATCTCCAGGCTGTTTCGTGTACTGGCCATCTACAGCTCCTGTTCCAGTCGCTTCTTTTGGCGTTGCAAGTTCTTGATCTCGCGTTCGAGCTTGGCGGCCTTGAGGACTTTGAGATCGTCACCGCCCACCAGGTCGTAGCCCTGGATGCCGGCCGCGACCTGGAGGGGCTCGGGGTCGCCCGTGGCCGCCATGAAGCAGGCCACGGCGTTGTGCCCTGGCACGTAGTCGCGCTCGGCCGGATTCAACCACTTTTCAAACACGTCCAGGCTAAGCGCCCGGGCGTTCCGGTTCAGGCGATAGCCGCCCATGGCCGCGATCTCGTTCATCTTGTCCACGATCAGCTCGCGCGACAGCCCGCATCGTTTGGCCGCCCGGTTCATGGCCGCCTTAATAAGTGGTTCCGTGTCCGGGACCTGGCTTTCGAAGAGGGAGAGCTGCCGCATCCGTTTTTTCCTGCCCCTCGGACATTGACCCGTGGTCAACGCCCGGGGTAGTTTCGGGCATTAAAGGGACGGCCCGTAACTGTTGAGTTCATTTTTAGACCTAAATTTAAGCTATGGTCAAGCCTAAAAACGTGCAAAAGTTTAAATTTAAGTTTTTTCGAAATGCCTTTTTATTTCAGCGTATTGGAGTAAAAGGCGTGCAAAAGTTTTTGCAAAAGTTTTACCCTGGAACTTGTGCATGACCTTCAAGGAGAGACTACGTGCCCTTAGAGGGGATATGACCCAGGCGGACTTTGCAAACCGTGCCGGGATCAATGTTAATACCCTCCGCAATTACGAGCGCGGAGATTCAATTCCAAATTTAGAGATAGCAGCGTCTATTTGTAGGTATTTTGAGGTCAACAGCGATTGGCTGGTGCTTGGTGAGGGGCCTATGCACCGTGGCGACAACGCCACAACCACTGCGCCAACTCAAAATCAGCCGCAGGCCCAGCCACCGGATGACGATTTCAAAATGACCGACATGGTCACCAAAACCATCGAAGTCTTGGAGTCTGACACGATCTATAGGACGGCGCTTGCAAGCAATATCAACGCATTTCACCAGGCGGTGAGAAGCGAGCGGACGCTCGCGCGTCTGGAAGAGCGGATGGAGCAGCTAGAAAAGCGGATGGAAGAGCTGGCCAGCGAGAACGCGTACCTGAAGCAGAGACTGGAACAACACGAAGGCAACAACGCCAAGGCGGTGGGTGAGGACGGGTAATCTGATACGGTTGCTATGTTAATAGGTTGTCGAATCGTTGATGTCAAAACGGCAAGACAAAGTTTCAGGCCGTCACGCGCCATCGGCAATCCCGCGCAGCCGACCGGCAAAATTCCCAAACTAAATTGCAGAAACCCGGCAAAACCGGCAAAAATTCTCAAACTACCGATCGACCAGGCGCGCGCCGCAAACGCCCAGCCCA
>JGI20225J20221_1002623_pt1 | contig 12782 bp, 14 predicted proteins | sample BioMet4_FD_20221 | JGI IMG/M metagenome (IMG submission 20221) | reverse complement strand
AATATATAATATCACCAAAATTTGAAAAGTCAATTAACTATAATTAAAATTAACCAAAATGTTTTTAAAATTCAAGTATTATTTTTTGAATGTATGATTTAAAGTGACAGATGCCCGCTGTTCAGCAATTGTTCAGCACCGAGCTGCTGTCAGCATTTTATAGTTACCATCTTAACACACTTGATGTTATTGGTTCTTGACTTTGGCAAACCTGCAAATAGGTGTCAAGCCCTAAACTGTAAAAAATGATCTGGCTATCCGGTACAGGAAACTGGACATGACAAATAGACCTGCAAAGCGGTGTGCTTTTGCAGATCTGAGGTTCCGCAGCACTGCGGTGCTGCGAGGGCAGACGTCATCAGACCATGCCGCTCCTCGGCATGGCTGCTGCCGCAGCCGTGTATAAATGCCCTTGTTATGCTACCGTGTCGGCCTGAGCATCTTCTGCGTTTAAATACTCTTTCACCCTAGCATAGTAAATACGCAGGAATTTTGCCGTTCCTGCAACAGTATAGACGTAAAAATGTTTTCCCTCAGCCCGTTTCCTGTCCATGAACTGGTAGATCGGGTTCTCTGGATCAGCGTGCTGGAGAATGACGCTGCAAATCGTAAACAGCACTCTGCGAAGATGTGGTGAACCGCGTTTTGAGACATGTCTTGATTTAGAGTCGAAAGTGCCGGACTGGTAAGGCGGCGCATCCACTCCGGCAAAGGCAACCCAAGCACCTTTGCTTGTAAAACGCCGCACATCTCCAATTTCGGCCATGAGCTGTGGTCCCGTGATTTTTCCAGCGCCCTGCATCGACATGACAATCTCAAACTCAGGAAGCAGCGAGGCCAGCCTGTACATTTCACCCCGAAGAATTTGAAGCGTGTCGTATACCGCATTCAGGCTGTCAACCGCTTGTGTGATCAGCAACTTCGTGCTATCATTTTTTGTAAGCGTGGCAACCGAGTTTCGGGCAATATCATGAATCCGTTCGGCATCCGAAAGGCTGAAATGGTAACCGGTTCTTTTGCACCATTTTTGGAAGGTGTCTGCAAAAGAATGTAGGGATAAGGCCCACGCAGTCTTTGTGCCAAAAACGTCTGACAAAATCCACCCACTTGATATGACCTGAGGCGGTGCGAGTTTCAATACTGAAAAGCTTATTCGCGCCAGGAAATGTCTGGTCAAGCAGAGAGATAAGCCCGTTTCGCAGTGCAACACTTGAGTTCAGCGTGCGTTCATACAGGCGGCTCTGAATCTTAAGCAGTTGCCGGTTCTCATCCTCCACGGAATAATCCCGCAGTTCCTGCCAAAACGTCAGAGCATAGTTTGCAATTTTGAGAGAATCGGCTCTATCTGTTTTCACTTTACGGATTGAGTTGTCGCTGAAGTCGTGAATCAGCATGGCGTTCACGACGCTGACGAAAAAGCCCGCATCCTTCAGCGCCAGAGCGATAGGCCTCCAGTACATGCCGGTATGCTCCATCACAACACGGATTTCACCATCTACTGAGTGAAGCGTGTCAATAAGCTTGTTCAGCCCTTCTGTCGTGTGGATAACGGTGAAAGGTGTCATTACGATTTCTCCGCCCGGCCTGCGGACGGCGACCGTGCTTTTTCCCTTGGACACATCAATGCCAACCGCTGTTATGGTGTTCGTTTTCATGGGCAGTCCTCCAATTAAAAGATTCCTAATCGGTGACCGCTGCAACTCATTACCGATTCAGCTTGCTTAGTTACACGAATGTACGGAGAGTTTCCGATGCTTCAACCTGCGTAAATCGAACGCTGCAATGAGGGGGCGGTTTACAGTTTGCACGGACGAGCGTGGAAGCTCAAGCAATGCTCCGTAAGACCGATTACCCCTTCATTGTAGCTTAGGCATGAGCCGCTGTGCAGTATGGATTTCCCACGCTGTTTCAGGGTCAAACTCATTGTAGCAAGCAATGCCCCGGTATATACCGGGGCTGCTTGTTGGAGGGCTGACCGCCCCCAATCCCCTGTGAAAACGGACGCGTAATGCGTCCGTTTTTTAAGCCGCCTTCGGCGTCTGCTGCCCATCCCTGCGGAGATGATTTATCGTTCTTCCTCATGTTCAACGCGACGCTGGGAAACATTTTTTGAAGCGCCGAGAATGCGGTCGGTGTTGCTTTTTGCTGTTAGCAGTTCCATCATTTTCGCTCTTTCTCGCTTTTGCTCCGGGTAGAGCTTTTTGTTCTCCGCTTCCAGCACGGCGTACTCCTCTTTGAGCGCTTTAATACTCGGCAGCTTTTGGAGACCCAGCGAGTCAAAATACCGCTTGGCTACCTTGCACAAAATAATTTCGCTGGAATGTTCGTTGTAAAAAGCGTCTCTATTTTTTTGCGGCAACTTGCGATATTGTGCGTAGACTTCACGGGTTTTGCTATATGTTCCGATCTGCTTTTGTAACTCGGCTATTTCCTTCATTCGTTCACTATCGGCTTTGGTTTTACCGGAAATCTCATGATATTTTTTGGAAGAAGCGTCGGCTGCTTCGGTCAGCGCATCATAATCGTCAAGGCCGTTCTCCTGCAAATATACGAGCGTCTTCGCCATCTCTTTCAGGTTGTACACCTTGGCCCAACGCTCAAAGCCGGGAGAATTGGCCCTCTGTAATTTTGCCTGAATATTGATAAGCAGATTGGGTTTTGCTGGTACTGCGGCGGGTTGCAATTTTTGTTTGAACGTAACAGTCCTCTTGCCGGAAATACGCTCGTTAATCGCGGCCTCGGTATAATCCGCACCGAGGGAGTCGCATCGGACAAATCGTTTTCCATCGGGGATCTTGAACGCCAGATGTTTTCCGTGCTTCACCTCAACGCCCGAAGTTTGCACGGCGGCGATAAAACTGTCAAAATCTTTACATCCGGAGGCAAGCGCGGCATCTATAAATTGCTCCAGCTTGCCCCGGACGGTGGGCGGCTTGCCGTTGCCCAGCCATGTGCCATAGCAGCCTCGGCTGGGTTTTGGATTCTCAATAACCGATAACCCGTTTCCCAGACAGAGCGTATCGGAAATTCTGAGGATAGCGAAGGAAGAACCCCAGAAATTTCTGAATTTCCGTGTGCAGTCAAGACTGGTGGAATTAAAAATGATATGCGAGTGGATATGGGCTTTGTCCACATGGGTGCAGACAATGAAAGCGTGCCTGCCCTTGGTCAACGACATGGCGAGGTCATAGCCGATTTTGTTCGCCTTTGCCGGGTCGATTTCGCCGGGCCTGAAGGATTGCCGCAGATGATAGGCGATCACGTCACTCTCTTTCTTTTCCCGTCCGGTGAGAGCCGCATACCGCCGTTTGGAAAACAAAAACTCCTGATCAGCGATACCCGGATTGCACTCGTAAGCAGAAATCCATTCGCCGCCGTCCGTCTTATCCGGATTCTTCACATAATCCGTCGTCCTGCCCAGCGCCGCCGCAACGCTCCGGCCTTTGCCTGTGTGCAGAGGTATCAACTTTGTAGTTGCCATAGGTTTACCTCGCTGAATAATGTGAGGACAGCAGCCATCATTTCTGGCCGCTGTCCTCGTCTTTTTTATTTTTTGTTACGAGCTGGATTACCGGCTCATCGGATGATATATAAATTTCCTCGGTATCTATCTGTGCTTGCTGCAACAGTTCAATCGCTTTTGTTGTGGCTCTAAACAATTCCTAATACATTTTCGCGTAGTCTGCCATCGTAAATCCTCCTATGCATATGCCCAATATTAGAGCATATTATATGCTCATTATAACGAACATAATGGAAATATACAAGAACGAGGGGGAATTTGTCTTGATCGTTTATGCGCCGCTCTGGGAAACAATGAAAAGGAAAGGGATCACAACATATACGCTTCGTGAAAAATACAAAATAAGTGGCAGTACCATTCAACGCCTTAAGAGAAATATGTCGGTGTCCACAAACACGCTGGCGGATCTGTGTAGGCTTCTGGACTGCAAACTTTCTGATGTTGCGGAATACCGCAAGGATTATTAAAGTCCTGAAAGCTGTTCAAGGATGTTCCCGAACAGCGTCTGGGTTTCTTTCAGCGCGGTCTCGATCTCATCTATCTCATCCGAGTAATACCCGCCGCCGGAATTGACGCGCCGCGCGATCTGGTTCAGGTTGTTGGACGCGGAGCGCAGGTACTTCGCGCAGGCGTCCAGCTCCGGTATCTCCAGATTGACGATATATCCGTCGATGCACATTTTCCGGATATAGGCGCTCATGTTGCGGATATGGGCAAGCTCCATTTTCTGCTCGATAAGCTGCCGGTCATGTTCCGAAACCTTGAAGTAGATTCCGCTGCCTTTTTCTTTTGCCATAAAGCCTCCTGAAACGCAAACGGGCAGCCCGCCGAAGCAAGCCGCCCTGATAATGATTTTTCTTATTTCCTCTTCTGCCACACAATGTCATAGCCGAGCACATTGGCCAGCTCCACGGCTTCGCCGTAGCGCAGGGAACCGCGCCGAAGCTTGCCTGAAAGGTTTGGAACGCTACGGCTCCAATCGTATTCATCGCCCAACTTTTCAACGACATCCTGCATGGTCATCCCCGCCCGGACAATATAGGACTTGATCTCATTCCTGTGATTCATTTTTGCCTCCGTTTTTCTGTTTGTATTTCAGCGAACCGCATTTGCCGTATGGCGGTCTGCGTTCGCCGCTAAATGTGGATTTTTGAAAATGCCGGTTTTGATTCTGAGAGCCGCCATCGATGCTCTGTTCAAAAGGCGGGGTATCCGATTTCGCGGATTTACGCACGTTCATTCGGAACCGTGAAAACTCACGCTCAACGGCGTACCGTGTTCACTCTGCGGCGCGCCGCGATTCCGTATGGAAAGCGGTATAAAATTGACGTTTTGTTCGCCGTTTTCACATGTCTTAAAAATAGTGGCCGATTTGAGGCCCGGATTTTTTATAAAACCGATCTTGAACGCAAAAAGGCGGCCCGCTTACGCTGACCGCCCCGTGATTTACGCAATATTCGTTTTCTGTCCCCGCTGTTTTCTTTTTGCCATGTAACGGCGGTTGTACTCCCGCTTTTTCTCCCTACGTTGCTGCTGTTCCTCTTGTTTGGCAAGCTCTTCCGCCGAAAGCTCCTGTGCGGGAACCTCGAATTTCCCGATGAACTTCAGGAAGATTTCCACTTCCTGCTCGCGCTCACCGCTTGAATGGTCGCCCTCGTGGACGAGGATTTTGTCTACAAACTCGTTGATCATCGGCGTTGTCAGCTCGGAAAAATCCGTGTATTTTTTTGCAAGCTCAATAAACTTGTCCGCCCTCACGCCGTCCGCCTCAAAGCTATCCAGCTCAGACTGCGCTTTAGCAAGGGACGCTTCCAGCGTTTCCTGCTCCTGCTCGTACTCGCCGGAAAGCACTGTGAACCGCTTGTCTGAAAGCTTGCCACTTACGTTATCCTCATAGAGCTTTTTTATCAGGGCGTTCAGCTCCGCGATACGCTTTTTCTCCTGCGCCACGCGGTGCTTGAGAGCCTTTGCCGTTTCCGCCTGCCTGACCTTCGACGCGCTCCGTACCTGCCGGATAAACTCGGCTTCGTTGGACTTCGCGTAGCCGCTGACTGATTTGATCGCTTCCAGAATCAGGTCCCGTACAACCGCCGTCCGGATGTAGTGCTGAGTGCATTTTTCACCGTAGCTCTGCCGGGAAAGGTTGTAGGTAGAGCAGTTGTATTCGTCCCGGAAGGGACGGCGCTCGCCGGTCAGATTCCTGTGCCAGTCCCGCGCCCAGCCGCCGTTGCCTCGGTGGTTGTACATTTTCGCACCGCAATCGGCGCAATACATCAGCCCTGTCAGCGGATTTGCCTCGCCAAGCGTATCCGTACGCCGCACCGTTCCGCGCAGCTTCTGCGCCATGTTCCATGTTCCTGCGTCCACGATGGGCTCCTGTGTGTTTTCAAAGACGGCCCAGTCTTCCTTCGGCGTCTTTTGGGGCTGCTTGTCCTTATAGGACTCCTTGTAGGTGCGGAAGTTGACCGTATGTCCCATGTATTCCGGTTTGGAGAGAATTCCGCTGACAGTGGTGCCGCGCCATGCGTAAGGCTCCGCCGCGTTGTAATCCGACAGGTGGTTTCCCATACCGTGCCGCGCCAGATAGTAAGACGGGCGCTCCACCTTTTCCTCCGTCAGCATCCGCGCGATCTGATACGGTCCGTTTCCCTCGACGGTCAGCCGGAAAATCCGGCGCACTACCCGGGCGGCATCCTCGTCAATCAGCCAGCGATCTTTATCCTCCGGGTCTTTGCGGTAACCGTAAATGGCGTGGTTGGTGGTATGCTTGCCCTCCATGCCCCGTGCATGGAGAACAGTGGTGATTTTTCGGCTGCAATCCCGGATATACCACTCGTTCATGATGTTCAAAAAAGGCGCGAACTCACTGCTTTCCCGGTTTTGGCTGTCCACGCCGTTGGAGATGGCGATAAAGCGAACGCCCTTCTGTCTGAACATGACTTCCGTGTAAAACCCGACTTGCAGATAATCGCGCCCGATGCGGCTCATGTCCTTGACAATGACCGTGTCGATAGTGCCATCATCAATCCCGGCAATCATCTGTTTCCACCCCGGGCGGTCAAAGCCGCCGCCCGACCATCCGTCGTCGGTGAAGTGGGCAAAATCGGTAAAACCGTTTTGCCTTGCGTAGTCCTCCAGCATCTTCTTCTGGTTGATGATGCTGTTGCTGTCCCCAGCAAGCTCGTCGTCGCGTGAAAGCCGCTCATACAGAGCGGTAATTTTTGTTGTCTCCGGCTGCCGCGTGTTCATGATCATGAACTCCCTTCGGGCGGTCGGCTCATTTGTGGTGTTTCCATTATATCACGCTCAGCCGTGTTTGGCAGCCCCTCATTTTGAATCAGGCGGACGATTTTATCGTTGATGGTCTCTTTGCTGGTTTCGCTGAAATGCACCCTTACCTTGTAGTTGGTGCAGCCGATCCGCTTGTACAGGACGGCGGTTTTATCATTTGGTCTTTGTATCGTACTAATAATGGGCCTCCTTTCTTGCGTTTTGTACGCATTCACAGTATGATATTCATGAAAAGTATTCCGTTTGCTGTAATATGAACTGCTTCAATTCTCCTTCCAATTTTGTGAAAGTAACCCAATAACGTGTTGATCAGATTACTTCCTTCAATAATAGGAGAAAAACAGGGGGTAAAANGGAACTNNTTTTNAAAAAAAGNGAAAAANNTTTNAAGGCGGTGATNCGGTGGCNCANGAGAAGTTAAANCGGGAACTGGANCNCGAAGCGCTGACCCGCCTTGAGGACGCCGCCAGAACGCCGAAAGATTTTGAAGGTGTTATCGCATGGTGGGACAGGCTTGACAGGAACCAGGAGCACAGGCAAGGGGACCACGAAGTGGGCCGCTCAGATATTCCTCTCGAATGGGGTTCCTCTGTGGATGTCGTCGTCCCCGATCCGCTGGGATACGCGTCATGGCGTCAGGTGTTAAAGGGCGACTTCCTCGATGTGATTTTTGACTGCCCTTATGAGATGCACCATCTGGTGGAGGACGAGGATATTTCCGAACTGATACGTAAGCTGTCGGAAAACCATAAGGAGATTTTGTATTACCACGCCGTTCGGATGTACGATGCCGCGAGAATCGCCGCTATACGCGGCCAAACTGAACGCAATATCCGCAAGCTGCGAGTATTGCTGCTGTTCAATCTAAGAAAAAAGCTGCTGATAAAGCTGACCGTCCGGGAGAAAAAAGGACTACCCATGACAACGACGGAACGAGCGTTTTTGAATGGACATAAAAAAATCCGCCCTTGACGACGGCAAGGACGGCTGATAGGATAGTAATATATTATTTTCACATTTGGATTACAGTGCGGAGGTGTGAGATGAACAACCTATTTCAACGGGCAAGCTCCCATTGGGTACGGTACAGCGAATATGAGTTTAAGCAGGGCGAGGATGGCAAACTCTATGTCACACCGACAGCGAAAGCCACGCCGAAGGTCTATGACCCGTTAAAGGACGCCGAGACGATGGTACTTGACGCGCTAAACGTGGGGCTGCTCTGCATGAACCGCGCCGGGGAAGAAAAAATACGGCAGGCCGTCATGGATTTTGTTTCTCGTTACGGCCTGCTGGGGCTGATGACCGCGCTGCCGACCACGCCGTGCTTCATGGATTATGAAGCGGTGTACTTGCCCAAAAATCATTTTATCAAAAGCGAATCCATGAAAGCGGATGAGTATACCGCGCTGTTTTTCCCTTTTGGGAAACCGGATTTTGTGAAGGACGGGAAAGCATCAACATGGAATGTGACCGACCGAACGATGATCGCGCTGGCCATGACGATGAGCGATAAGCCTATGGCGGTAAACATGGGTTTTCAGCGGGAATATGCCGAACGCTACGACTGGCTGATACAGCAATTCAAGGACTGGGCGTTTACCTTTTGTTCCAGCTTTCTTTACTATGGGGAATACGACAAGATCGACGAAACCGCCCGCGAGCTTTACCGGCAGGGCATGGCGGCCTTTGACGGCATCGCACCGACATATCATATTGCGCTGCTTGACAAGCCGACCATCGTATGGGATTTCCATTCGCTGCTGCTTGGCATCCAGATGATGTTTAGCTTCATGCTGACAGACGAGGCAAAACCGCTGCGTGTCTGCAAGCACTGCGGCAGAGCGTTCATTGCAAGCCGTCCCAGCGCCGTCTTTTGCAGTCCGCAATGTAAAAACAAATATAACGTGTATAAGAATCGGGCGAAGGATAAATAAACTCATGTTGATGTTTGCTTTTGCGCTACTTTTGATTATAATATTAGCATGAAAGTAGTGAACAGTATGAGCCAATACGAGCAGCTTGATACAATGGCACGGCAGCAAAGCGGCGTCCTGAGAACCGCCAACGTTTTGGCCGAAGGTATCTCGAAAACCGTGCTTGCAAAATATGTTGAGTTGCGTGGGTTTGAACGTGCAGCGCATGGAATCTATCTCGCGCCGGACGCATGGACGGATACGATGTATCTGCTTCAGCTCCGATTTGCGCAGGCTGTGTTCTCCCATGATACGGCACTGTTTCTGCACGGCATGACCGACAGGGAACCGACGCAGTATACGGTTACGGTAAAGACCGGATACAACCCATCCAGTCTGACGGCTGACGGCGTGAAGGTCTACACCGTAAAAAAGGAGCTTTACAGTCTGGGCATTGTCCAGCTTTCAACGCCGTTCGGTCACACCGTGGCAGTCTATGATCCGGAGCGGACTGTCTGCGACATTGTGCGAAGTCGGAACAGCATCGAGGCACAGACTTTTCAGGATGCCTTGAAGCAGTACGTACGTAGGCCGGATAAAAACTTGTACAGGCTTACAGAGTATGCCAAAGCGTTTCATGTGGAGAAAATTCTGAACCAATATCTGGAGGTCCTGCTGTAATGATTCGCAGCACCTGATACGGTTTTTATGTTATCGTTCTGGTTCTCTATGCCTGTCGTTCCTGCCGATGCATTTCCACATAGCCATTGGATGGCGGGAAATACGTTCCAGAACATCGGCCTGATCAAACAGCAACTCCGGACGATATTCATTTTTGCGGAAAGCCTCCCAAAACGCTAACTCTTTTTCATTCGGAGTAAGAAGTTCCGACAGATACCGGACAGTTTCGCTCTGCGCCGATTTCAAATCGAAAAATTCGCCATGTCGCAATACCGGTACCAAATCAGTCTTGATTCGGTATTGCGGAATCTTGGTAATGCTGTCAAAATGGAAACTGTCGGGTACCGTTTCTGAACCTATGGCGCTATACAGCATTGTGCATTTCCGAAGCATGGCCTGCTCGCTTTCGTCAAACAAACCATATTGCAGCATATTATGTATGTCGTATAAATCTCTTGGTGCCGTTCTGTTAAGCAGTGCAACGATTTTCGAAGCGAATATTTCAATCGGCGCTAAACTTAGAACAGTCAGTTCCGATTTAGCCCATGGTAGTTTTACTTGCCTGCGGGACTCCGGCAGAACATGACAGCGAAGCATATAGTTGATCTCAATTTTCAGGTTATCCTTCATGCCACCGGAATTTTGGTACTCGTATACAAATGAATCCAGCGCGTGGTATTTTTTTGACTTCAGGCTGGGCGCGTATCCGGATGATTCCATATATTTTACAATGTGATCCGTTACTTTGCCTCGCTCGGAGAGCATTGCATCTCTTGGCAGATTTTCTGTAAAATCGAGGTCAATATCGACGGACAGACGCGGCAGATTAAATATCGTCAAGTTGATTGCCGTACCGCCTTTCAGCGCAAGGCAACTGGACAACAGAGGATCATTTTCAATAAATAAAAGGATATCTGCAAGGCGGCAGACTTTTTCAAACGTATCGCGGACAAAACCAAGTTCCCGTGCCTGTCTGCCAAGCGTAATTCGGTCATATTGCGTCATAATCTGCTACTCCTTTATTCGTTATTGTCCGTATGTCCGCAGGGGCATACAAGCGCCACTTTTCATGCCAAACAAAATTGTTGTGTTCTTTCATCAGGTATTTTTTACTGCCTGATATATGTTTTCGGCATTCAGCAAAGAAACTTTCAGACAAGTCAAAACTGTCACGTAGGCTCTCCAGTAAATAGCCGCTTTTTTGATAAAGAAAGCCGCTGTTATATGCCGCCAGTGTAAATAGAAGTTTGTCCGGGTTGAGTGTGGGTATCAGCATCAGGCAGCGCAGAGTTTCTTCCAGCCCCCCGATTTTTTCAAAATCATTGATACTGTCAATGACAGTACGTTCCAGGCCGGTGACGCGAACGCCGCCCGAAAGCTCAGCGGATGCTTCGTATCGTGGCGCAATCCGATGATAGGTAACGCCGTCATATTCAAAGCTCTGAAAACGGTTTTGGGTAGTCACATAGACCTCATAAAAAACTTGATTGGCATATCCGTAGTATTCAAAGGCGCTGTGATGGGAAACGCAAGCGTCATCGAACAACCGGGAGGCAATCTGATAACGTGTCGGAATCGGCTGCTTTGTTTCAATGCTGATTACAGTGTATAAATCACGTCGGACGCGCTCAATGAATCTTTTTTGTAAATAATCGTGTATAAGCGAGTTCGCGGCTGCATCCGAACCTGTTATGGCTACAAGATCGTCTCGGGAAAAGCAACCGAGTTCTATCAGCTTTTCATAGTGCTTCATATTGTCGCCTCCTTATTTTTATTATAGCACGTAATCATTGAAATTAAAACGATATATTGCAAATATAAAAACAATGTTTTCAAAGTCACAAGCAACCGTCCCAAATAAAATGACTGTGTGCGGTTTTAAATACTGCACACAGTTCATCCGTATTCTGTGTCCCACGGCTCTCTTAAGGCTGAACCATCTCCTTTTCCCCGCAAACCTGCTTTCATTCACCACAAATGAGCCGCCGCGTTATTGTATTTGGGCAGTTTCTTAAACCACCTTTCATAACATATATCTTCCGTATAGTGCTTGGGCGGTGTTGTCTGGCCTTCTTTTACTTCGGCGTCAGACACGGGTATATTCTGGCTTTCCGCAACATCCGGCAGAGATTTGTTTTCTTTTTCCTGCTCNGCAAAAGCANGCCAGCCTAAAGCCAATACGGTTTTGCCTTTCGCGGTGAACGTATTCTCNCCGCAGGCCAGTATAATGATGGTTTCCTCATATTTGTAGGGAGGACACACGGCACATACAAGCCGTCTGGCTACAAGCTGAAGGATGGCGCGTTCCCCGGCAGGTAGGACGGAAACGTCCGCTTTTGCTGCGCTCATGGTAGGGATGACGGCGTGATGGTCACTAACCTTTTTGCTATTGCAGACTTGTTCTGCCAGGACCAGATCAGGTTTCGACAGGCCGCTGACCTTGGCCGCGACGCCAACAAAAGAATTGACCGATGACAGCATATCATCGGTCAGGAAGCGGCTGTCTGTGCGCGGGTAGGAGCAGAGCTTTTTCTCATATAGGCTCTGGAGATAGTCCAGCGACTGGAGATAGGAGTCCAGCGGGACTGCTGCGCGGGTATATCCGAGGAATACGGTTGGGCCATCCACGCTGGAGTGTGGGTCAGGTCCATAGAGTGCCGGAGCCCTTTTCAGATTTTTTCCTTTCGCTCCAGCTTTTGGACTGTGACCAGGATGTCCCTTGCAGGCAGCAGCCGACGGGGATCCGCTTTCGCTTTTTCCTGTACTTTTCAGGGAAACGCATCCAAACCGCCCGCCGCTCAGATTGACCGTGAAAAAACGGTCCGGCTTGAAAAGAATCAATTTCCCGCTCTCACCGCTGAACCAAGAAGAGCCAGACGTCGGAGACATAACCGCGTCCAACATTTCAGCGGGCGGTTGGTACCCAAATCCAAAACAGCCCGTGGCTTGGATTCCAACGAGCCAGTCTGCTTGGAACTGGCCAGAAGCGCGGATTCATAAAGGCCACATACGCCACTGGGCCGGGTTTTCCCAAATTGCAAACCCGTCCGGCGGATTGGCGGAATCCTCCATTGAGGAAAATTCCAAAGCCTTTTTCATTTGTTTTTGTGCAGCCAGCCGATTAGTAGGGACCGTTCTGAAAATCAATTCGCCTTCGCCGCCCGGATCGCAGGTCGATCACTTCGGTAACATCAGAGCCGAAGCATAAAGCGCTGACAAGCATTGTGCAATCTGCTTCCTCTTATATCCGACGGCAAAACCGGCTATACTTGCCCATTTTCCGGGACTATCGCAGCCGTAGGGAACATCTCTCGAACCAGAACCTTTGGCGAATATCTCATCCATAAAACCATCATCCTCAGGACTTCGGT
>JGI20225J20221_1002621_pt1 | contig 12798 bp, 11 predicted proteins | sample BioMet4_FD_20221 | JGI IMG/M metagenome (IMG submission 20221) | reverse complement strand
GGGTAATAAAATCACACAATTTCAATCCACGCTCCCATGAAGGGAGCGACTTGTTAAACTGTTTTAATCATGAGCGAATACTGGATTTCAATCCACGCTCCCATGAAGGGAGCGACTTCATAGGCGATTTTTTTATCATCTAAATTTTTAAATTTCAATCCACGCTCCCATGAAGGGAGCGACATTTTAAATTTGTATCCGGCCAAGTAGACTTTTTTATTTCAATCCACGCTCCCATGAAGGGAGCGACCCAAAGGGAGACACAGGAGAGCAAGGTATACAAGATTTCAATCCACGCTCCCATGAAGGGAGCGACTACAATTAAATTTAATGCGCTGCCAACTTTAGCGATTTCAATCCACGCTCCCATGAAGGGAGCGACGGAAAAATGATAGAGGTAACATACAACGGCCTAGATTTCAATCCACGCTCCCATGAAGGGAGCGACATAATCTGCTATTGCTAGATTTTCTTTGGCACACTATTTCAATCCACGCTCCCATGAAGGGAGCGACCAAAAATCATGAATATGATGTATTGCATAATTATATTTCAATCCACGCTCCCATGAAGGGAGCGACGCAATCGTCCGGATAGATGCTGCCAATTATGAGATTTCAATCCACGCTCCCATGAAGGGAGCGACTTTAGATCCTATGACATTATTCCAATTCATTTTATTTCAATCCACGCTCCCATGAAGGGAGCGACCGGTAGAGTTTGAAGAGGGGTTTATGCGTTGTTTTATTTCAATCCACGCTCCCATGAAGGGAGCGACTGAAACCACTGTTCCCGATAACGCCGCAATCAAGATTTCAATCCACGCTCCCATGAAGGGAGCGACCAACCAACCGTTGTTTAAAGCAGTTGCCCAAAAAGATTTCAATCCACGCTCCCATGAAGGGAGCGACATTAAATAAATAAATAAAAATCAGGGTGTGCTTGTATTTCAATCCACGCTCCCATGAAGGGAGCGACTGTCGTCAAGGTGTTAAATATACCGCCGAAACAAATTTCAATCCACGCTCCCATGAAGGGAGCGACTTATTTCTAAAAAATAATTCATAGCCCTTTACGGGATTTCAATCCACGCTCCCATGAAGGGAGCGACTTTGCCACGCTTTCGGATAGTGTTTTCAGACAAGTATTTCAATCCACGCTCCCATGAAGGGAGCGACTAGGTCGGAGAATCACTTAATAAATGCGGCTATGAATTTCAATCCACGCTCCCATGAAGGGAGCGACGCGTGTGCGTACCGCCCGCTATGGTTGTTGCTGTATTTCAATCCACGCTCCCATGAAGGGAGCGACATTTCAAATTCCATTTCTGGCATTTTCTTGCAAATTTCAATCCACGCTCCCATGAAGGGAGCGACTCTCGCGTGATGGCTACTCCGGTATGTGCGTGCGGATTTCAATCCACGCTCCCATGAAGGGAGCGACCGCCCAAACCTCAATGCCTCTTGCCTGTCTTCCATATTTCAATCCACGCTCCCATGAAGGGAGCGACAATATGGCGGGCAACAAGGCATCACAGAATTTTTTATTTCAATCCACGCTCCCATGAAGGGAGCGACCTTTATAAGCAAAAAAGCTTATAAAATACAGCAAATTTCAATCCACGCTCCCATGAAGGGAGCGACCAATACCCCCGTTTGCGCTAATCGTGCCAGTGTTAATTTCAATCCACGCTCCCATGAAGGGAGCGACCCATTGACGATTCTTCCACTTTGACTAATTTCGACATTTCAATCCACGCTCCCATGAAGGGAGCGACCGCGTTACAACGCGCTAGCGTATCTACTTATATGATTTCAATCCACGCTCCCATGAAGGGAGCGACTAGTTCTGTTAGGCTAACCGCTTCTGCGGAATCTATTTCAATCCACGCTCCCATGAAGGGAGCGACGGTTGTATTCCAAGTTTTGACGACGTTATGCCGATTTCAATCCACGCTCCCATGAAGGGAGCGACAATCGCAGAAATTTGCGCATTAAAAAATAAATATATTTCAATCCACGCTCCCATGAAGGGAGCGACTAGCTTTTTCATTACTCCCCTATATCCGCGTTTTATTTCAATCCACGCTCCCATGAAGGGAGCGACTATCGCAGGAGTTAAAAAGGCGGTGACTGACATTTATTTCAATCCACGCTCCCATGAAGGGAGCGACATATTGATATTTGGAGCGACTATTCCGGTAAAAAAATTTCAATCCACGCTCCCATGAAGGGAGCGACATAGCTATCAATCGCAACTGGAGTTAAAGCATTGATTTCAATCCACGCTCCCATGAAGGGAGCGACTTTTGCTCATGATTTTATCATCCCCTGCTCCTTACATTTCAATCCACGCTCCCATGAAGGGAGCGACCATCGTGCGTGTACGCAGGTTTTAACGCAAAATCATTTCAATCCACGCTCCCATGAAGGGAGCGACAGGCTTGACCACCCCCAAACAGATAAGGTTCCTAATTTCAATCCACGCTCCCATGAAGGGAGCGACTAGTTCTGTTAGGCTGACCGCTTCTGCTGAATCAATTTCAATCCACGCTCCCATGAAGGGAGCGACCTGGCTTCTTCGGCTAAACATCCACAAGGAAGCAAATTTCAATCCACGCTCCCATGAAGGGAGCGACTGTATCAACCTTGACAAAGGCTGGGACGAGGCGATTTCAATCCACGCTCCCATGAAGGGAGCGACACAACAGGTAAGGACAACTTACCAAAACAAAAACATTTCAATCCACGCTCCCATGAAGGGAGCGACTTTCGTTCTTCATCGTAAGTAGTAGTTGGCGCCTATTTCAATCCACGCTCCCATGAAGGGAGCGACATAACGTCATACCCATTCATCCAGTTCATGTTAGCATTTCAATCCACGCTCCCATGAAGGGAGCGACGCGTCCGCTGGCCTTACCATCTCCTACCATGTCAATTTCAATCCACGCTCCCATGAAGGGAGCGACTAGCCGGAAAACCAGGGTCTATTATCATTAAACAAATTTCAATCCACGCTCCCATGAAGGGAGCGACATCTTGCAGTAGATTTTGCTTCTCTCGACGAAAATATTTCAATCCACGCTCCCATGAAGGGAGCGACTTAGAGCTTGCCAACAGGGGCGTTGAGGTTAATTCGATTTCAATCCACGCTCCCATGAAGGGAGCGACGGTTTTAGCAGAGGAAGAATATATTAATAACAAAAATTTCAATCCACGCTCCCATGAAGGGAGCGACCTTACAATTTGCAAAATTATATTACTAAGCAAAAAATTTCAATCCACGCTCCCATGAAGGGAGCGACATGCGGCGAGTGGATAGCAGATGGCTTTGGTGTCAGATTTCAATCCACGCTCCCATGAAGGGAGCGACTAAAATAAAACGTATTTGCATCTGGTGTTGCAGATTTCAATCCACGCTCCCATGAAGGGAGCGACTAAATCTTTTCCATTGGTTGCGAAAATGTTTTCCAATTTCAATCCACGCTCCCATGAAGGGAGCGACTTGATAAATAATTAAAGGATATGTTCCAGCATCAGGTATTTCAATCCACGCTCCCATGAAGGGAGCGACAATGGATATAGATATGACTAAATTTGCTGGAGCAATTTCAATCCACGCTCCCATGAAGGGAGCGACAACATGGGGCAATACGGATAATCATAATACTTATATTTCAATCCACGCTCCCATGAAGGGAGCGACTTTAAAGCATTTAAAACAGATGTGCCTTCAGGTATTTCAATCCACGCTCCCATGAAGGGAGCGACAGCAAAAACAAAGAAAATTTACCTTTTTTGAGCAAAATCTACTATTAAAAAAGATATTATGCCCAAAAAAGTTCTTATTCTCTATGTATTTTCATACATAATCACAAGTTTATAGAATATTTCTGGTGCGAAAGCTACAGGCATTTTATGTTTACTTATGTTTCGCACTAAATAATTATTGGGCTTTCAACATCAAAAGATTCTTTTGCTCCTATGTGCAATATTTTACTATTATAATTATTTCCTAGATAGTAAAATCTCAAACTATCTGTGTTTTTGTCAATAATTTTCTCTAATTTATTCTGAACTTCGCGACATTTAGCCGGATCTATTACACACTCAAAAACAGAATTTTGCACACGCTGTCCATAATTTACACACTGTTTGGCCACTTGCCGCAATCTTTTGCGACCAAGTTTTGTTTGCGTATTTACATCATAAGTTATAAGTACTAACATTTGAACCCCTACTTCCACATAAATGGTGGATACCCATCCAAATCTCCACGAATAAATCTTGCTAAAAGCATTGCCTGTACATAAGGAACAAGCCCCCATTCTAGTTTTTCTTGCAGAAATGGATGTCTTATTTCTTCTTGCTTTTTGTTTTGCCAATACTGCAAAATTATTTTTCTTGTACTATCATCCATAATAACCGCGCCATTTTCTTGTTTCGTAAAGCCTTTTTCATTCACTATTTTTTTATTTATTAATGAAACAACGAACCTATCAGCATAAACAGAGCGTAATTCTTCCATCACATCTAATGCCAGCGAAATTCTCCCTGGCCTATCCCGATGAAGAAAACCAACGTAAGGGTCTAGTCCCACCACTTCCAGTGCTGAAGTTACATCATGAGCTAAAAGCGTATATACAAAAGATAGCATTGCATTCACATTATCTAGTGGCGGTCTTTTACTACGATTTTTAAAGAAAAAATTATCTTTTTGTTGCAGTATAAGGTTATCCAAAATGCTAAAATATTGTACAGCAGCCTCTCCCTCAAACCCTCTAATCTGTTCCAAATTTTCGCTATTTTCTATTGATTTTAAAGCATTTGCCAACATCATTGAAACAGCCTTGAGTTTATGAGTATCAACTCTTAATGGGTAATCGCGTGTAGCTCTTTCTATAACCCATCTCGCATTATAAATCTTTCCTAAAATGAAATGTTTAGCAATTTTACTGCTTTCCAAAACATCGTCTGATATTCTGTATTGCATTTTACGCAATATAACATTGCCTCTAACTTCTCCTACTATTCTTGAAAGAAATTTTCCATTTCTCTTCATAAAACTCAGCGCAATATTATTTTTTGCACATGCCCCCATGAGTGCCGGACTAGCTCCTGTGTAACCAAAGGTAATAATTCCCTCAAGATTATGTAATGGAACCCTTATAAGTTCTTCTTGCTCTTTTAAAACGACTATATTTTCGCCATCAAGTGATAAATATGTATCATGAGAAGTCACATATAAAGTATTTAATAATTTTCTCATTGTTCCACATCCTCAATATTACGTTTAATATAGTATAATGCAGATGGGTTTTTGCATAATTTAGGAATACAAACTTCCACCATTGAACAAGCTTTACAGCTCTTAGACACCTTTACTTTTGGGGTGTATTTTTTTCCATACAAGTCATGCATTTCGCTAAAAATTTTTTGTACCTTGTGGCGAAGTTCATTGTTAATCTCTATCTTAATTCGGCGTTTTATTTCTCCATAATATAAAAATCCTTCTGGTATCTCGCATAATAGCATCTCCTCAAGGCACATGGCTTGTGCACTTAGTTGCAATATGTCAGATTCATTTTCTTTAGGTTTTCCGCGTTTATATTCTATTGGAACAGGCTTGTATGTTCCCTCTCTTCCAAAAATAGTAACCCCCTTAGTATTTTCATGCAATTCCACAACGTCACAAGTCCCGGTGACTCCCATTTTTCGTGAAAAAACCTTCATCCCTCTTGAAATAATTATCTCTCCACGTTTTTCTTTAACGGTTTCATCATGTGTTTTTTCATGGAGTATCTCACCCTCTATGGTTCGAACATTTTCATACCACTGTTGCTCAATATGTATTAACGCCCATTGACGCTTGCAAAACACAAAATGCTGTATACCTGATAATAACAAGAAATCATCTTCGTCATATTCCATCATATATTTCCGGCACTAGCCCATCTAGTTGGTCTATCGAAATACTATAATCATCAATTGATTTAGGAACTTCAGTCAATGGTATAACTTTTAAAGTCCTATGTACTTTAGCAGAAGAATATTGCCCAACTTTGCCATTGTGTTTCCACCAATACATTTTATATACTTCTAAGCTACCATCAGGACGTGCAGAAGAACAATCATTTTCAAAAAGGGTAATAAGTGCTTTTTTAATTAGTTCACTATCCTCTAAATTAAAGCCGGTTTTTTGAGCAAGTTGTGTATTGATACTGCCATAAATAACATAAACCCCAAATTCAACTCTATGCTTCATTCCCATAGTGTCCGAACTTTTTTTATCAGGATCTTTTTGTGTTTCGCCATTAACACTTTTTGTAATTTGCATGCTAGTTATCTCAATAGGAGAAACACTTACTGCACAATGTATAGAAACTGGTCCTCTTATTCCTACAGAAACAGAGCTATCATTTCCAGCTTTAAAAGCAAAAACTTGTCCAAAGCTTCTAACGTCAATCCATTTTTCACAGGCAATCTGAGCATATTTATCCTTATCTTTATTCGCAGTCTTAAGCTCTTTACACCCTTCAGCTCTGTCCTTAAGACTTCTAAATCCATCATCTCTACGCTCATCAGCTTGAACAAATATTGCCTGACCCATATCTTGTAAACGATTACGTATTTTTCTTTTAATGCAAACATCCGAAATTTCTCCAAACCCATCATAATTTTCTCTAGGCCTATTACCATTTAGGGGGTCTCCATTGGGGTTAGCATTTTTTACGGAAATAATGGCAGCAAAGTCAATCTTGTTTACAAAATCAGTCATTTTCTTCCACTCCTTCATTTTGTTTTTCTAATTTTCTCTTTTGATTTTCTTCAATCCTAGCATTCTTTTGCTCAACAAAAATCTGTCGTTGGCAATAATATCCTAAAATATAACTATCCTCTAATTTTTTAATGCTCGTGAACTCATTATATGGAATTCTTGATGTTACTGTTGTCATCAATTCTGTTAATTCTGTCCCCTTACCACCAAGCTTTGCACTATAGGGTTTAAGCTTGTCCACAATAATCCCCCACGTTTTATAAGGGTGAAGTTTGAATTGATGCATAAATCTTTCTGCATTTGTTTCTCTTTTTTCACCAGAAACATATTGTGCATATTCTTCTATTTGTTGCGCAATAGCTAAAAGTCTGCCAAAAATATAACTCCTATCATTTTGCTTTTCATCAAGTGCCATATTCCATTCCTCCTTAAATTTATCATATCTATATTTTTTCACTAAAGCACACGCGATAGTTAAGCACTTTTCCCACTCCCATCTTTCCATTGAAGTTGGATTTGACGCCCTAAGACTTGTTGAATTGATTATGTCATAAGGGATTTTTGCCCCATCTAATATACATGGCAGCATCCTTTCCATAGCAGATTTTTTCAACTTATCACTCACGGTTTCCCCATAAGCAGCTAAAATAATATCCTTAATTGATGGTGCTCCAATAAATGTAATATATTTGTAATTTATTCCATCTGTCATTTTCTTATACGTATGTCTCCAAATGCAGGTCGTATGCCATTTTTTTATTCTATTCAGAAAAGTTATTCCGTCAAATTCTTTATAATAAGTTATAGATAACCTACCAGTAGTAGCCGCATCCAATGCCATAATTATAATTTCCGATGCTATATCTAAATCACAACCATACCCAGCAATGGCGGCATTAAGACGTTTAGCAAACTCCTTTTCCGTTGTCACAACAGTGTTTTCATCCACCCCAAATAATGCAGAAGGAGTATCCGTAAGAACTTCTGGTATTTTTTGATTTTTAGTCCCCCATGCAAGTACTATCTGATCACCATTTTTATATCCCTGTTTTTCAATTAACCACCGTAATGCATTATGCGCTTTTTGCGTTGTTTCATAGCCAATACTTACAACTTGTCTTTTATTAGAGAATCTGCCACGATAAGTAAAACCACTTTCATCGTTTGCAGAAATCAACTTTGCTTTATCTCCTGTATTTCTAACTTTTGCAGGATGCTTTTCAGAACATGCAATAATTTCACCTTTCGCATAACACAGATCTTTCGTTTTTTGCATACTCGTATAGTACTCTATATAACTTTGATAAATGTCCTTATCAAGCCAAACCGCCGACTCAGCTACCTCTGGACATTCTACACGGAATCTTACAAAAGCATCACTTTGATCAGAAAGACCTAGCTTAACATTTTTGTCAACTTGGTTGTTTTCGTCTAGTTTGATTATTTTGTACCTTATTAAGTCTGCCATCAAACTCTTTTTGCTTAAATAGGTGAAAATTGCCTTAACTTTCTCATTTGAATATTCAGAATCACACCATTTTCTTAGTTGGTCAATATATTTTCCATAAAATTCTGCAGCTTTTTTTTTATCTACAAAATCAATATAATCACCGGCAATATATTGCAACTTGTCACAAAGAGGATGTGGTGCTATACCGCTACTTCTAGTAGCTGAATCTTCCGTAACAGGTATAAGAGTTCTACCCTCATTTTTTTCAAGAATCTTTGCCCTCAAAAACTCTCCTCGACCGTTAATCACCACTTCAATCTGGGCATTCTGTGTTGAATGACTTATGGGCAGCAAATGTGCTTTATCTGGATTATCTATATCCTTTCCTATTTCGCTTGTACAATTCTCGTATGTTTCACAAAGTTTTTGAATCCAGCTCAATNNTCTCTCCTCCCTTTTCAAATTCCTGCAAACCACTGAAATTGGTTTTATTAAACTCTTTAGCGTTCATAGAAAAAAGTTCACGTTTTATTACACAATCTCTTGGCTGGATAAACTTTATATAACCATTTTCCATTTTTTGTTCCCAAAGGCGAGCAATTAATTTATTTTGTCCTGTTTCATCAGGGTAGTCAAACCCATGAAACATTAGTCCAAATGAAAGATTCCCATATGCATCATAAGCGCCAGCCCCTTCGCCGAAATTACATGATTCAACATAAGCTTGACATTCACGAGTCCCTAGAAAAACATCCCTTCGCCCACCCTTTTCAATCATTCTCTTTGCAATTAAGTAATGTTTGTTTTCATTTCTATCCAGTTCTAAATTTGGCCGATTTATATTCCACTCAAAATGTGCCTTTACTTGATATGCCACATCTACAAGATACGTGTAAATAGATAACGTGTTCCCTCCACTAAAACTAATAGGACGAATCCCTTGTGATTGTGTTTTAATTAAATTCAAAATGCGTACCTCATCAATAATCCATATAAATGTAGGCTTCCAATATACGCTTTCTAATATTCCTTTAAGTGCCTGATAAGTTGGTACTTGATATGAAAATTTTTCCCCACCAATTCGATTTATAGGATCGCTAAACAGTGCATATCTTCCGTGTACTTTAAACTCAACTATATTTTCCCTCTCCAAAATAATCTCCCCCTAACTATTTAAAAAATTCATTGGTTCACCTTGAACAGTTACTCCTATTTCTTCGCTATAAAACCCCTCTATTAGCGCCAGTACTCCACCATTGTTTAGTTCCACAATACCTTGTCGTCCCTCAATATATTTTCTTTCTGTTTCATACAAATTAACAGAGAACTGTTGCGCCTTTTTTAAATATTTTTTCAATTCAACTATATTACATTTACCATTTATATTTGCAATTAATGCTTTACCTTCTTCTCCGTAAGGCACAATTACTCCGGTTGTATTTTGATCTATAACTCTAAAATTATCTCCAGCTATTTTAAAACTTTGCTCCAATATTAAATCTGTGTTCTTTCCAGTCCTACTTTTAAAGGCTTGAACGGCACCACTATTTGATGCTAATAACTGATATAACGTGCAGTCATTATTTGGTTTGGGAAGATTGTAATACATATCATTTTCTCTATTATGAAAATAATACTTATAATATCTCTTCATTGCTTTTTCAGAAAGCAAATCATTCTCGAAAAGCTCTGGCATTTCCTGAAACTCATTAAGCACTCTAAGAGTGCATTCTTGACCTTTTTTTATATCTACAAGTTTACTAATATTTTCATTTTTTATATTTACTATATAAACATTGCCAGTCTTATTTTCTCCGTGACGATTACAACGCCCGGCCGCTTGCGCAATACTATCTAGACCAGCAAGATCCCGAATTACACACCCAAAAGAAATGTTAACGCCTGCTTCGATTAACTGGGTGCTAATACAAACTACCCGATTATGTCCTAATTTTTCTTTTATTGCTTGTAGTATTTTCATCCTATGTGTAGGACACATATTCGTGCTTAAGTGAAAAAGGCTATATTGTTTTTCCTTACGCAAAACTTTATTTGCCAGCTTCAATTCATTAAAAATTGCCTTTGCTGTATTTTTAGTATTAACAATTACTAAAATACTTTTGACATTCTCCATTATATCTATAACCATATCTCTTATATCTTCGTCGCCATAGCCTGAAACAATTCTTTTGTCAACCAAATTAACACGTTTGAACCCAGATAAGTCTATTTTATTATTGTCTATAATATTTGATTCTTTGCTCAATTTTAAAGGCATTTGCGTTNTTTCCAAGCATGGCTGTGTTGCTGTACAGACAACAACCGTTGCATGACAAATTTCAACCAAAAAATTTATTGCACTATTAAACATGTTCACGCATTTTATAGGAATTGCTTGGATTTCATCAAATATAAAAATTGCATTAGCAAAATTATGCAACCTTCTAACGTTCTGTGTTCCGCCACTAAATAGCGTATCGAGGAATTGCACCATAGTAGTTATAACAATTGGACTATCCCACCGCTCTGTCAAAAGTTTGTATTCTTCTTGATTATTGTCAACGACTAGATTTGAATGATGTTCTAAAATAATATCGTCTCTTCGGAAAATTGCTTTGAATTCTTTCGCCGTTTGATCAATAATAGTAGTAAATGGAATAATATAAAAAATCCTGTCCTTGTTAAATTCCTTTGCATGTTGCAAAGCATAGCGTAAACTGGAAAGCGTTTTTCCTCCTCCGGTAGGGACTGACAGTTTATATATTCCGGGTTTCTTTAAGCCAGCTTCTCCGCATTGGGTAGATATATTGGATCTTAGCAAATCAATATTGCTAATCTTAGGATACTTCTCCAAAGCTGTTTCTATTTCTTTTAAGAGTTCCTCCCATAAAGAGATTTTGTCCATTTTAGGTAGGAATTTTAGACCAGCAACGAAATTGTAAGTATCATATCGGTCCGCATCGACAATACAACTAAATATATATTTTTGAACTAATCCAACCGCGAATTTCTTAAATTCAACTTTATCTTCAAATTCAGAATTTTTACAAATCATTTCTATATTTCTATAACAATTACGCATCTCTATAGTTGCTTCATCAAACATCTGATTAATTTTTTCAAAATTAAAGCAGTCATTCTGATAATTTGTTAATGCCTCTTTATAAAATAATATTTCTTCGTTTGACGTCATACGGTCAGTGTATAAGGCTTCCCCGTGCAAATTCAAACAATCCATAAGGCCACCGTGATGCGAACAAATAGCTAATGATATGATTTGAGCCGTCAATTTTTGAAATATATCTTTTGATGCATAGAAATTTTCGTAAATAAACTTTGCTCCAGCAGTAGAATGAGTAATTGTACCCTTCAGGGATTTATCATTAGGATTTTTCGAACTATAATGTATGTAATTATTAAATTTTTTTGTTTCTTTTCCCATGTCATGAAGGATTCCAGCTAATCCAGCCGTATTCCCTAATGATACCTTGTCGCCAAATTGTCTCGCCATCTCAGATACATTTTTTAAATGTTCTTTAACGCTTTGTTCTTTAAAGGTTACTGGATCGATATGTGCGCAAAACATATTATAATTTATTCTCCTTTCATATATTACCAGTAAAAACAGCATCTTTATTATTTTATATAAAAAAATAGACGACTCAAACTAACGGACATCATTAGTTGAATCATCCTTTAAAATTTTTAAATATATGATAAATATGTGCATGTAAATTAACTTTAAACATTTTACCACTCCTTTTCATACCCATTACCATAAATTTCCAATTAGAAACTTTAGTAGTGTCATACTTTAGGCTATAAAAGTGATTACATATTTAAAAAGCGCAAACATATCTACGTGCATTCCCAAAATTTAGATATAAATAAATATAACTATATGCGTATTGTACCCCCAATAAATTATATTTTCAAGTAGAAATCTAATTTTTTAAAAAACAATTTCTGTGTAGTATAATCGGTAAATATTATGAATACATTCGCATATAAACTTGAAACAAATATGAATCCCTCACCCTATGTAATTTTAAAAATCAACATATAAAATAAACCACCAAATTATACTGCATCTAACTTGGTGGTTTATTTTCGCCTAAAAAACATTTATTTTATAAATTTCATGTGCAATGACACTACTATATTTACCGCAACTTAACTAACCGTTCGTTAATCGCCAGCAAGAATTCTTCAGTATTAGCAATATGTGTTCCTTCAATATCAGACAAGGCAGCCAAATCACCTGTTAAAACACCGTCTTCAATTGTCATTATTGAAGCTTTTTCTAACTTGTCAGCAAAGGCAACCAATTCACTTAGACCATCAAGCTCTCCACGTTTTCTTAGGGCGCCGCTCCAAGCAAAAATCGTGGCCATAGGATTTGTAGAGGTTTTTTCACCTTTAAGGTATCTATAGTAATGCTGTTGCACTGTTCCGTGGGCTGCCTCATATTCATAATATCCTTCAGGAGATAACAAAACAGAAGTCATCATGGCTAAACTGCCAAAAGCTGTGGCAACCATGTCTGACATTACATCACCATCATAATTTTT
>JGI20225J20221_1002619_pt1 | contig 12798 bp, 15 predicted proteins | sample BioMet4_FD_20221 | JGI IMG/M metagenome (IMG submission 20221) | reverse complement strand
TCGGCCTGCCGGCAAAGATGGTCTATCGTCAGCCGTTCCCCGGACCCGGGCTTGCCATCCGCATCATCGGCGAGGTCTCGCCCGAGAAGCTCGAGATCCTCAAGAACGCCGACGCCATCGTGCGCGAGGAGCTCGATGCCTACAACCAGCGCCTCTTCGAGGAGACGGGCGACCGCAACTCCGAGCACAGCTGCTGGCAGTACTTTGCCGTGCTGCCCGACATCAGGAGCGTGGGTGTCATGGGAGACGAGCGCACCTACCAGCGCCCCGTGATCGTGCGAGCCGTGGAGTCCGCTGACGCCATGACGGCCGACTGGGCAAAGCTGCCCTACGACGTTATCGGCCGCATCAGCAGCCGCATCGTGGACGAGGTGACTGGCGTGAACCGCGTGGTCTACGACGTGACGCCCAAGCCGCCCGCGACAATCGAGTGGGAATAGCTTGGATGCCCTTTCCATCTAGTTGCAAGCCACCCATCTATTTGCGACGGTTAGCATATCGTGGTACGACTAGGATAAAGCCACCTGAACTTTGCGTGAGTGAAAACGCCCGGAAAGCCCCGAAATCGTCTGGTTCCGGGGCCTCTTTCGTGCTCGTTAACCTGAGAAAATACTCGTATATTGGCTCCAAAGCGGTGACCTGTTGCGATTCGTTGCCAAGAGAAGCGATTAGATGTCAACAGACGCCAAAGTGAGAAAAGTGTTTTCATCGCGTCTTTTAGCCGGACGGGCTTTTCGGGGCAAGCCATGCAGTCACTTTGTGGTCGCTCCGCTTTTTCGGCATTCCTTTTCAAAAAGTCGCAGGTAGGAGCAAAGAGTGGCAAATCGCCCGGAAACGCGATTTTCGCAGGTTCCGGGTCGCTTCGAGGCGCTACCAAAGGACGTTTGCCACTCTTCACATTGCGTGAGGCAGGGCATTTGAGGCCGTTTTTGCCTCCGGAGCCGGCGATAGCAATGCGAGAGGCATGACTACTGAAGATTCTTTGTTACGCCTCTATACAATTGTACATTTGTACTTAAATATGTATAATATAAAGCATAATTGTACACATGCGAATGGAGTCGCCACGAATGCTCTTGTGGACATCGCCACAGATTGCAACGGCTACGTCACCTCGTCCCAGGTGACGGATGCTGGCATTCCCAGGCGCAAGCTGGCAGAAGCCGTGCGCTCCGGTGAGCTCGTGCAGGTCGACCGCGGCCTTTATGCCCTTCCCGACGTGTGGGAAGACCCCCTTTACATCATCCAGCACCGCTTCTCCCGCGGCGTCTTCTCGGACGACACGGCACTCTTCCTCCACGGCATGACCGACCGCGTGCCCTTCGCACCCACGATGACCTTTCCCAGGAGCTACAATGCCTCAGCCGCCAGGGAAGCCGGCATCGTCTGCCGCAGCTGTGCCGACGATGTCCTGGTCCTGGGGCTCTGCGATACCAAGACGGAGTACGGCAACACGGTCAGGGCCTACAACCTCGAGAGGACACTCTGCGACCTCGTGCGCGGGCAGAGTACACCCGACTCCCAGCTGGTGGCTCCGGCGATGCGGTCCTACGTGAAGAAGAAGGAACGGGACCCAGTGAAGCTCGTCACCTATGCCCGCGCTCTTGGTGTGGAAACAAAGATTCGGAACTACCTGGAGGCGCTGCTGTGAGAACCAAGAACGCGATGCAGCTCAAGGCACGCATAAACACGCGGGCAAAAGAGGCTGGCATCCCCGCACAGTCCATGATGCAGAACTACCTTCTCGAGAGGCTTCTCGAGAGGCTCTCGCGCTCCAGCTGGCGCGACAACGTCGTCATCAAGGGCGGCATGCTCATCTCCTCTCTTGCGGGAGTCGCCTCTAGGACGACGATGGACCTCGACACGACGGTCATCGGCTTTACGCTGACGCGAGAATCGGCCGAAAGGGTTTTTCGTGAAGTTGCGGCCGTGAGCACAGACGATGATTGGGACTTCGAGTTCGACCGCACCGAGGACATCAGGGAGACCGACGACTATCCGGGCATACGCGTGCATCTCAGGGCGGTCTATCCGCCGATGTCGGTACCGCTCACCATCGATGTCACCACGGGCGACAGCATCACTCCGGGGCCCATCGGCTACGATTACCCACTCCTCTTCGACAAGGGAAGCGTTCGCCTGATATCCTATCCGCTCGAGACGGTGCTCGCCGAGAAGCTCGAGACCGTCGTCTCGCGCGGCGTGACCAACACGCGCCCGCGAGACTTCTACGACATACATCTTCTGTGGCGGACCAAGGGTAACGGCTGCGAAATCCCGATGCTGCACAGGGCACTTGAAGCCACGTGCGCCAAGAGAGGCAGTACCGAGAGGATGACGCATTGGCAGAAGGTGCTCGACGTGGTCGCGGCCGACCAAACGATGCTCATGCTCTGGAACAAGTACGTGAGCAAGAACCCCTATGCATCAGGCATCGAGCTGGCACAGTGCTGCGAGACTGCGGGGAAGATACTAGGAGCGGCGATATGAGTGGGAGTAGCCAGATGAGCTATGTCAACGAGGAGAAAAACAGGAACTCTCAGTTGTGGCCGATAATAAAAGGGCTACTAGTTCTGTTTGTAATTGTGCTTATCGGCGCAGGCGGAATCGCGGTCTTGATTTCCCTTGCCGGCCCCGGAGTCGCAGCCTTCTTCTCATCCATTTCGACTCTAGATTCTGCAATTGTGGTTACGCTGATAACGGCCATGGTGTCGATAATCACGTATGTTTCAGGCAACATCGCAAACAACATCATGAAGCGCAACGAATACTTGCGCGCGCATCGCGAAGACCCCTACATGCAACTCATCTCGATGTTCTACGATTTCCAGGTTCAGACCAAAATAGGAAAGCAGTTCACCCAAGAAGAGTTGATTGATCTATTCAACCAGTTCAACAAAGAGCTTACCCTTTGGGGTTCTTCCAAAGCGATCAAGGCTTGGGGAAATTGGCGAGTCGCCTCCTCTAAGAGGTTCAACAACCCCAATGACTTGCTGTTCGGAATGGAAAAGGTTCTTGTGCAGCTTAGAAAAGACATGGGGTTGAAGCACGGAATCGCAGAAGGTGATTTGCTTCGTCTGACCGTAAATGACATTGACGACTACATCGGTCCTAATAAACGCGTCTGATGGAATAGCGACTGTTCCGCTTCCATCAGTCTTCCGTTTCTCCGTCCCGGCATTCTCGCGGCTTTCCGCATCATTATCCGATATTCCCGAAGGTTCCGGGAATGCACCTCGCCGTATCTTGAGGATGTCGTCTTTCATGAGCTGGCTTGAACCGTCTCTTCTTCTACATCTGGTGCCCTCGGGTCTCATCTGGTCCCAAGGAGTCGCGTCTTTTGGACGGACATGCAGAGATGTACCTGTTGAGAGGGGTGCATGCAAAGCCATGCGGGGCGTTAGGCTACGCTTAAGCCTTGGTAGGTCTCGGAATTTAGCAGCGATACACCTATCAGCGGTTCTCGCTTACCACGTGATGATGTTCCCGCGGCTATGCTCCACACCATCAGCGTCATACCAATGCGTGGTAATCGGAAATTTTGAAGGCGAGCTGAGTGAGAAGAGCACGGTCTGGTCGAAATGCTCTCCAGGCTCCAAGCGTTCAAAAGGTTCCTTATCCTGTATGTAGGAATAGGGACCCTTATCGCATGTAGAAGTCACATTTGTCACGACTGTGCCGCCGGTGTTCGCAATGCGAATATGGTGGTTCTTGGTACCAACAAGCACATGATGCGCTTCGACTTTTGAGGATGATTTTGCAGCCGCGTCCTCTTGCGCTTTCTTCAATTGCAGCTCTCCGAGCTGCTTCTGAAGCTGGCGGAGCTCTGCACCTTGCTCCTTGTCAGACTTGTCGAGATGATAACTCCTAATGGATAAGACCACCGAGGCGACAAGGCTGGCAAGAGAGATGACGATAGGGGTCCACGTGGCAATAGATGCGGGGTCTATGCTCATTTAATCTTCCACCCCTGCTCTTTGAACGCCCTCTTAAGCTCTTTCGTAGCAGCGTTGACGATCTCATCCTTCATATCGTCGACAGCAGCATCAATAGACTCAGTATTTGCCTCGATGAGCTCCTTGCGAGTAAAGGCCCTGCCACAATGCGCACAGGTAAAAGGCAAGTCATCGGTATACTCTTCGTTTGCTTTAGACTGCTCGGATTTGAATTCTGTGCAGCCACACGTCGGGCATGTAAGGCCCACTTGAATAGAGAAATCGTCCACGGCATCTCCAATAGAACAGTATGCATTGCCAATCTAATTTTATCCCACATATCGGACAGAGACATTCCTTGTGTTGGACATCGCATAAGCAGAATCTTGATGTAGTCACTCTTCCCATAACTAATCACATCCTCCCAGTTCAGCGCAGTCACTCTTCACTCGAGAGTTGTTGCTCTTGGGTCGAGGGGCGCCCCATCCTGTCAGAGCGGTTTCCACTCATGTAGTCAGTTGCACACAACCGGACTGCGTTCTTGCAGTTCAAACGTGCCATTCTTCGGTCTCCTGAATAATACTCTCCTCAATTGACTACATGGTTTCGCCGATAGGAGAGTGGAGGGAATCCCAGCTCATCTGTCCAGCTGACTACATGGAAACGGGTTATGCAACCATCGAGTGGGAGTAATACAACCTAAAACGCGTTACCTTGTAGGGGCACGTCACCGTTGTCGGCGGTGCGCCCCTGTCTCACATGGGACCGACAATGACATGCAAGCCATTTATGATCATAATCAGAGAAACACCAGGTAGATTGCTATATGTATAGTAATCTACCTGGTGTTTCTGCACTATGTGCGATTTGTTTGAGCAGCGAAGCCCGAGTGTGTTCCGACTTGCGGCTACGGCAGGCAAGCAGGGGAAAGCCGCCATAATCGATACCCATTTGGTACCCAGCGGGCGATGGCGATAGCCAAACAGTTGGCCTGGCGCGCGTTTTCGTTATTATGGAGGACGGGTGGCAAGGCAATGAGCGCCCCTTCCATCTCCTGCATTACCGAGCGCATAACGATCGTGATGGGTCGGTGACGGAAATGCAGGCGTGGTGGCTGTGACGGCTATGCACGCACCGACGTCCCATGCGTCTCGCCGCCGCATAAACCCCTAAGTACGCAGGAACCTGCCCTGTTCGGCACACCACCTGTCGTATGGGTCGTAGTCGCTCTCGGCGGCGTTCTCGAACCGGTTCGCAGAACCGAAGTAAAGGCGGTACTTACTCTTCCAATCTGTTCCGGGAAGGGATTCGGGTGCATGGCAATCTTTCCATTCTTGGTAGGTGCTCGCTTCGCCGTGGCTTGCGTTCTCATAGGTGCCAGCAAGGGCCATCGCCCATTGGTCGATGTATCGCTCTGATATGTAGCTCCCGTGGCAACAGGGCAAAAGGGCCCAGTACCGACATGTTTCGGTGCTGGGCCCTCCATATGCCTATCCCAGGGTCTGCCGCCGCACCAAGCGCGTCTGATTCGACGCGCGACGGCTTTATTCGCCACGTCCGTCGGCTTCCTCCACGCCGTCAGGGCCGCGTAGTGCTCGTGGAGCTTCCGTTTCTGTAGATGTTCGCTAGGAACTAGCCCGCGACCCCTTGGTTACAACATCCTCGGTCACGTACCTGCTGGCCACAATACGGTTCTATATGCACTCCTCGGGCTCCCGATCCTGTCGCGCCGTCTTCCAGAAGAGACGATTCTTCTCCTCGAGGTCGTTGGCGTTATGGCAAAGGAAGAGGAAGAGAATCTCGATCATGTAGTTGAGGGAATTCTGCGAGAAGTGAAATCCCTTTGCAAGCAGGGCATCTCTTGTCATCGTCTGGAGCACGATGTCGCCCCTCTTGGCTAACGGCGAATCGACGTTGTCAGTGATGACGATCGTCGTCGCCCCCACGTCGTTTGCGTTGTCCATTACCGGCTCGAGTCTTTTGGAGTATCCCGAGCTTGAAAGTATCATAAGGCAATCTCTGCCCGTGAGCTGTAGCGCGAGCTGCACGCTACCGTCGACGGAGAGGGGAGCGGAACTTCTAATGCCAGCTTGGTAGAGCTTGTACGAGGCGTTCTGCGCAACGGCGAGCGTGTTGCCTACGGCTGAGACGAGCACCATATCCGACTGCTCGATCGTGCTTATCGCTCGCTTGAGAACCTTCTCATCGAGCAGTGCTGTCGTACCCTTAAGCTCCTCTATCTTGTTCTGGAGGATGTAGGCAAGGGAATCCTTCGATTTTGAGAGCGAGATGTCGTTGCCGCTTTCGAGCGATGCCCCCGAGGCGGTCCGCTCCTCTCGTACGAATGCGAGGCGGAGGTCTGCGAAGCTGTCGAACCCGAGCTTTCTCACAAAACGGGACATGGTCGCTCGGGACGTGTCTGATTTGACGGCAATCTCGTAGGCATTGAAGGAAGACACCTTGTCGTGGTTTTCCAGGATGAAGTCCGCAATCTGCCTTTCTGAGAGAGAGAGCTCACTATATGAAGCAAGAATTGTATCGGTGACGCTGACGTTCTGCCCCATGGTTCCTCCCATAAGCTCCTCGATTGCGAAATTCGGTTTCGCAACGTAACTCATTTCCAATGGCCATGACCTACTGCGAAGCAATTAGATAATACCAGATAGACAACCTAATAGTACCTAATATAAAAACTGGTGTGACTATAGTCCACTTGGTGGACGATGCAACTCACGGATAATCATGTACCGCTTACGGAAAATAAGCACGAAAAATAATCCCATAATGAAATTCGATTTAATATCGAAGGCCGAGAATCGATCGTTCGATTCCGGCAAGGGCATATTAGCGAAGATTGAAAGGTTGGACATGGCGCTCGTAAAAGTGAAGGACCTGCTCGAAGATGCCACGAAGCATCATTACGGTGTACCCGCGATAAACTCGATTAATCCAGAGACGGTCCGCTTTGCAATCGAAGCCGCCGAACACGAGCGCCTCCCCATCATCGTCCAGTACTATCCGGGGTTCTGTGACTACATGCCTGTGAACGTCATGGCGTTCGCTGCCTGCCAATATGCGCGCAGGGCGAGCGTGCCCGTCGCGGTGCATCTTGACCACTCAAAGGGATATGACATTGCTGTCGGCGGCATTCGTGACGGCTTCCCCTCCGTCATGGTCGACGGCTCGTCTCTCCCGTATGAGGAGAACGTCAGGCTTACCAGTGACGTCGTGAACATCGGCAAGGTGTTTGACGTGGACGTTGAGGCCGAGCTGGGCCATGTGGGCGAAGGCTCGAGTGTGGATGACATCGTCAATACCGATTACTACACGAGACCCGACCAAGCTGTCGACTTTGTCGAGAAGACCGGTTGCGGCTCGCTCGCAGTGGCCGTGGGCAATGCCCATGGTCCCTACTGCAAGGAGCCTGACCTTGACTTCGATCGCATCAAGGAGCTCAGGGCTGCCGTCGACCTCCCCCTCGTCATGCATGGCTGCTCGGGTATCCCCGACGACCAGATGCAGGAGGCCGTAAACCTCGGCATGAGTAAGTTCAATATTGCGACCGAGTACTTCCGTTGTATCTATCACTCCGTCGAGAAGCACATCGCAGGAGAAAAGGTCTATGACGGCGATGGGGTGAGTCTCGGATCGTGCTGCGCCGACGATGCCCACGCGTTCGTAGCCAAGAAGCTCCAGCTGCTCAATCCCAATCACTTCAGCCTCTAGAGATCACCAGGCAAATTTGGAGGGGAGGGCGGAGGACAATGAAACGTTTCCTGATCATGTCCCACGGACACATGGCAAGTGGCATCAAGAGCTCGGTCGAGATACTCACTGGCCCATGCGAGGCCATTACTGCCATTGACTGCTATGTCGATGACAGCGACTATGTCCCGGCTGTTCGCGATTTCATCGAAGGTGGTGCTGAGGGTGACGAGTCGGTTATCTTCACGGATATTCTTGGCGGCAGCGTCTTTCAAAAGGTCATTCAGGAAAGGCCTGAGGTCCATGGCGTCATGCATGTGACCGGGACAAACCTTGCGGTGGTAATCGAGTGTCTTCTCACAGATGACAGGCTCACTCCCGAAAAGGTCTCCGAAATCGCGACTCAAGCGTCTGGCCAGCTCAAGCTCATCACGATTGACGAGGGGAGGAACGACGGGGGCCCGAGCGATGTCGCTGCCCAGGAGAACGATTTCTTTGCATAGGTTCATATGTCATCCCAGAACGTAGGCGCTCGAGACAAGGAAAGGAGGATGCATGATTGTACAGGTCAGGATTGACGACAGACTCATACACGGCCAAGTTGCGCTCATGTGGTCAAAGTTCCTGGATACCAGGGGAATTATCGTAGCCAACGACGCGGCTGCAAGAAGCGAGGCGGTCAGCTCGACGCTCAAGATGTCCTGTCCCAGTTCGCAGCGACTGCTCGTCAAAACCGTTGATGATGCCGTCCGTGCGATCAATGATCCGCGTGGCAAGGGAATGAGAATCTTCGTGCTCACGAATTGCGTGCGGGACGCCCTCGAGCTCGTAAGGCGTTGTCCCGGTGAGATCGGCGAGGTGAACATGGCGAACGTCGGTCGCTTCGATGGCGCGAAGGCGAACGAGAAGACCAAGGTTATTATCGGTGTCGAACTGACGAAGCCCGAGGTCGAGGCTGCTCGCGAGCTCTGCTTGACAGGCGTGGACGTTTATCACCAGACGACGCCAAATGATTTTAAGACTGATGTTTCTGACATTATCGGCAGGCTCTGAGGACCTTCAAGGAAGGTCTCTCCACTAAGAGCAAGAATAAGGAGGTTCTATCAATGCTTGGTACTGCGTTGCTCGCCTTCCTGGCTGCTTTCATAAGCCTGGGTGGCAACTACATCTTCGGTCAGTGCATGTCTGAGCGCCCCCTCGTGGCAGGTCTCGTGGCAGGTGCCATTTTCGGCAACATCCCCGCGGGCGTCATGATCGGTGCTGCCCTTGAGGCGATCTTCATGGGTGCCGTAAACATCGGCGGTGCCGTCACGGCCGAACCCGTGACCGCAACGACCCTTGCCGTTGTGTTCGTCGTGGTCATGCACATGGACCAGGGCGTGGCAATCGCGCTGGCCGTGCCCATCGGGCTCCTTGCCGGCCTGTTCTACATGTTCATGCACCTTTCCGTCTCAAGTCTTGGTGCTCCCCTCATCGATAGGGCCGCGGCTTCCGGCAAGGAGAGCAGAATCAAGCTCGTCCACTTCGGCGGATGGGCCGTGAAGTACGGTCTCTGCTGCCTGCCCACGTTCTTCGGCGTCCTGCTTGGTGCCGAACCCGTCAGCCAGATGATCAGCCAGATTCCCGCGACGATCATTGCAGGCTTCACCGCCTCTGGCAATCTCCTTCCTGCCGTTGGTATGGCCATGCTCCTCAAGATGCTCTGGGACAAGAAGCTGGCCGTGTACTTCCTCCTTGGCTTCATCTTGGTCTCCTATCTGGGGCTTCCTATGGTTGGCGTTGCCGCCTTCGGAATTGTGGTTGTGGTTGTGACCTCGCTGCGGGACAAGGAGGTCTTTGATCTCGAGAAGGCCAAGGGGACGATCGACGTGGCGGACGGTGCGAGCCCGGCTATATCTAAGAGCGACGAGGAGGCATTCTTCGCATGAGTGAGACTATGAGCGAGATAAACGGTAGCGCCCAGGGCTCAGGTTCTAGCGCAAGCATCGAGAAAAACCCGCAGGAGATGCGTGTCAACATGAGCGCGAGGGATCTGTCTCCTGAGGACAGGAAGATGCTCCATAGCATCTATTGGAGGTCGTTCACCGAGTACTGCTTTTGGGCAGGCGAGGCTGAGGCAGGCTCCGATGGCTTCATCTATTCCATGATTCCAGCCTTCCGCCGTTACTACAAGACGGAGGACGAGCGTCGCGACGCCATGATGCGCCACACGACGTGGTTCAACATGACCGAGAATGTCTCGACGTTCGTCATGGGTCTCGTAGCCTCCATGGAGAAGGAGAACAGCGAGGTCGAAGGCTTTGACACCAGCTCGATCGATGCCGTCAAGGCGTCGCTCATGGGTCCCATGTCAGGTCTCGGCGACGCCATCTTCTGGGGCGTGCTTCGCTGCATCGCTGCCGCCGTGGGCATCTCGATCGCATCCACGGGATCGGCGCTCGGACCCATCCTGTTCCTGCTCATCTACAACATTCCATCCATGCTCTGCCGTTGGTGGATGACTGTCCTCGGATACAAGCTGGGAAGCTCGTTTCTCTCGAAGGCGTATGCGTCTGGTGTCATGAAGATACTGACCAAGGCTGCGGGTATCTTGGGCCTGCTCATGATTGGCGCCATGGCGGCGAGCTTTGTCAAGTTCAGCTGTGCACTTGCGATTCCCGTTCCGAACGCGGATGCGGTCCAGATACAGACCTACCTTGATGCCATCTTCAAGGGTCTGGTCCCGTTCTCTCTCACCCTCTTTTGCATGTGGCTTCTGCAGAAGAAAGTCAACGTGGTCTGGATCATCATCGGGATCATGGTGCTGGGCCTTGTCTTCGGCATGACGGGTGTCGTAGCCGTTTCAGCGTAGGCGTCCTCGTCTTGGTATGGCGTTCGTGCATCATCATCGGCGTGTTCCCATTCCATGTCGGCGACGATGCACGAACGTATTCTTGGTGCATGGTTCGGTAGGGTCGGGCCCATGCGAGGGAGGAATGAGAGGACCATGAAGACGAAGGTGAGAAGGGGACGGGAGCACTCGGAGGGTCGTCCAACGAGCGCGGATGTGGCTAAGGCCGAGGCCATGGGGGCAATCAAGGTAGCCATGGTCTCGCGGAGGGACCGTATCCTGATGGCAGCCCTCGCCGCCCTCCTATGTGCAGCCTATGTCTCGTTGTATAGGGTTGGGAACGATGTGGCGTGGGCCGTTCTTGCCATTGTCGCAGGTGTGGGCGTCATCTGGTTTGGGTTTACGGCCGCCTCGTCACTCCAATGGGCCAAGTCGTCCGTTGTCGCGCTTGACGAGTACGACGGGCACACCAGTGATGCTGACGGGATTGCGACTGCGGAGACGCGGGGCGAGAAGTAGGACATGTCATCGCGAAATGCGATGCGAACAGACTAAACGTGGAGGAGGATCGGATAATGGATGGTGATCGCGCGGGGTTGCTCGAGAGGCTTCTGAATGGCGTCTCTGGCAAGGTGTCAGTGATTGGGTCAATGAATGCCGACTATTCCATTCGGGTGAAGCACCTTCCTCATCCCGGTGAGACCGTTCGTGGTGATGAGATCAAGCTGACGCCAGGTGGGAAGTCGGCAAACCAGGCGGTATGTGCAGCCACCCTCGGAGCGGATGTCATGATGGTGGGGGTTATCGGGAGAGACTCAAATGCCGAGTTCCTCATGACGTCCCTTGGCGAGGCGGGGGTTGATACGCGATTCGTCAGGAGATGCGATGCCCCAACGGCAGCCACGCTCATCGTCGTTGACGCCGCCGGGGAAAACACCATCGCATACTCACCAGGTTCGAATGACTTGCTCACTCCCGCGCTGGTGGGAGAATGCGCGCGCAGTCTATGCATGACATCAGTGCTTGGTCTTTGTCTCGAGAGTCCTCTCCCAGCGGTGGTTGAGGGTGCACGAGTCTGCCACGATCACGGGGTCGAAGTGCTGCTTAACTGCTCGCCCCTATCCGGTAAGCTACCTCACGAGTTGGTCGATGCTGCGGATGTGTTTCTCTTCAACGAACAGGAGTTCTTTGACTGCACGGGTCTCAAACGTCCACATGGCGACGATTCAGCGCGCTATGACTGGGACGACCTTGCATCCACGGCAGCAGATTTGGGATTTGACCGCCTAATCGTGACGCTCGGGGCTCGGGGCTCCGTGGTGGTCGATGGCGGCTCTTGTGTTCACATCGACCCCTATCATGTGGTGCCGACGGATACGACTGGGTGCGGTGATGCGTTCATGGGGACCATTCTTGCAGGTCTTGCCTCGGGGTATTCTCTTGCGGAGTCAGCCGAGATGGCTTCGGCCGTTTCGGCTTTCGCAGCCACACGCATGGGGGCACAGCCTTCCTATGGCACCGCAAACGAAGTGCTTGGTGCGCTCGGCATGAGATGAGGGATCGCCACGTCGATGGCAACGTCTACGAGGCGACCCAGTGCGAGTTCACTCACGACTCGAACGAAATCGAGGGGAGCAGACTCTCGCCCGAGGAAACGGCGATGGTGACGTTCTTTAGGATGGTGCCAGAGGATGACATGGTCGAGATGGCGAACCACCTCCGCACCTTCAACTGCATCCTCGATGACGTTGAAGCATCTGACGGAGCAGCCATCGTCATCCCGCGAGGGCGTGCGCCGCGTCCGGTATGGATCAGAATCGGCTGCCACGAACCCGTGAACCAAAAGCAAGGCAGAATACTCCGTGTGACGGACCATACGGTTCCAACGAACCATGGGAGAAGCGGAGCAACGCTAGGTAGGTGAGGTTCGAGGCCGAGGTGGCAGGACAAAGCGAAGATGCTCTACCAAGGGGCGATGCGGTTCACCTTTATGCCAACACCCAGGAGCCATGATCGTCACTACTACGACACGTGCTGACCTGGCAGTTCATGGAAGAGGAACGCGGTGCTCGTCGACCCTGATTCTTCCGTCAGGGCGGTGCCCTTAGGGAGAGGTCCTGTCGCACATCGTGGTCGAGATTGATTGATGCCAGGTCCAGTGCCCATGCCTCTTGCGGTTGTCCGCACGCATTGACGAGCTTGTATGCAACAACGATGGCACGCGTGACAAACTCGAGCCTGTGGTTAATGATCGAGTGGCCGTACGCAGAGCTCACGAGTACCAGACGAGCATCGTGGCCGGTCGAATAAAATGCAAAGAGATGGTAT
>JGI20225J20221_1003009_pt2 | contig 12800 bp, 13 predicted proteins | sample BioMet4_FD_20221 | JGI IMG/M metagenome (IMG submission 20221) | reverse complement strand
AGCCATATCTTGAGTTTCTTATTCATGTTAATATCGGTTGTCATTGAACCTTACCTCCTGTTATCATATTGCAATTATATTATAGCACTTTGACATTATCTATACANATGTAATAATAAAATGAATGAATATTTTTTTTAGTTCACTTCACTACGGGAAAGAATTGAATAAGTGCTCCCATGCTGATACAATGTAGCAAAGAAACTGAGTGATAATAGAGGTGTTATAAATGGATTATATCAGTCATTATACATCGCCCCTTGGCGATATGACTATGGCCAGCGACGGCGAAGCGCTGTGCGGGCTGTGGTTTGACGGCGGAAGATATTTTGGCGACGTGATTGTCCCGCCGTATGAAGAAAAAGAGCTGTCAATTTTTGATGAAACCAAGCATTGGCTGGACGTCTACTTCGGCGGCAGCTGCCCTGACTTTACGCCGCAGCTAGCCATGAGAAACAGTGATTTTGGGCAGGCGGTATGCAGCATCATGCTGGCAATTCCATACGGAGAGACGATGACCTACGGCCAGATAGCAGAAATGATCGCAGAGCAGCGGGGGTTGAAGAGGATGTCTGCTCAGGCCATTGGCGGCGCAGTCGGCCGCAATCCGATTTCTATAATCATTCCTTGCCACAGAGTGGTGGGGACCAGCGGAAGTCTGACCGGCTATGGCGGCGGGCTTGACAGAAAGGTCAAGCTTCTGGAACTTGAAGGCGCAGACATGAAAGATCTGTTTATGCCGAAGGAGGCGAAGCAACATTGAAAAAGATAGGAATCGTCGGCGGATTGGCATGGCCTAGCACGATGACATATTATCAGACAATAAATGAAGAAATTGCAAGATTGGAAGGCGACGGCAAGAATCACTGCGCTCGCATGGTCATTTCCCAGACTGATTTTGATGAAATAGAAAGAAATCAGGCTGAAGGAAACTGGCAGCATGTAGGCGAACTGATTGCTGCAGAAGCCGCAAGCCTTAAGGCAGCAGGGGCAGACTTCTTCATAATCGCCTGCAACACTGTGCACATGGCTTATCCGTATATCATGGAACACACGGATCTGCCAAACATCCACATTGTAGATCCTGTGGCCGAGGCAGCTATTGCAAAGGGAATCGGCACCGTTGGTCTCATAGGTACGGGTTATACGATGGAAGAAGACTATTTCAAAGGCAGGTTAAGGGACAAATACGGTCTAAAGGTCATAGTCCCTGAACCTGAAGAGATCAAGATGATCCATCGAGCGCTGTTTGCAGAACTGGTCAAGGACATCGTTTTGCCGGAAACAAAGCAGATGATCGTTGATGTGATTGGTCATCTGGCTGACCGCGGAGCGCAGTCCCTGATTTTAGGATGCACGGAATTCGGTCTGATGCTGCATCAGGAAGACAGCCCGATTCCTTTGCTTGATACCACTATTGAACATGCTAAGGCAGCGGCTGCTTGGGCTATGGACGATTGATGGCTCAAGAAAAATGACTATCTAAAGCTCATGGCAGCTCGCAGTGAGTTCGCTCATTGCAGGCGCCAACACCCTGCAAATGAAGCCGTTAACACCAGTTAGCTGACTGATATTCATCTATTCATTTATTCATTAATCATGGATATTATTCAACAATATTCATTAGAAAATAGGCCTTTTGCGAAATGTTCCCAAAAGCAGAAAAATATGTCCAGTTTGGGAACATCAATTTCGTTGAGATAATTTTATGTCAACCGAATTGGCTGCTATATAGTCTTAGCCTATGGAAATATTTATTATCAGCATTGTCAGACGAACAAGTATTAGAAGATTATGCCATGATTTTGACGCTATTTCTTGATATCTCAAATATCCACTGCTGCTTTTAAGATGTTTTTCTATACATGCATATTCACATGTTCCCAAAATGGGCATGGTTTTTTTAAAATGGGAACATTCGACGGATTCGGCATATTTACTGACTGCAAATAACACATTTGAAGAAATTACGGTAAACATACTCATTGGTCAGACTAAAACATATTATCCGTATTTTGAAAATTTTAATAATTGATTTCTTAAACAAAGGGTATAAACTGATACAACAAACTAAAACAGGAATGGGGGCCTGCCAAGTGCAGAAATGCCCGCGAAAGGAGACCTATATGGGATATGAAATAAAAAAGGGGAAAACTGAATCATCAAGTCCGGAAACTGATAAATACGTATGCAGCATCTGCGGTCTGGTATACGATCCGGAAATTGGAGATCCGAAACATGGAATTGAACCGGGAACAGCATTTGATGATCTTCCGGATACTTGGAAATGCCCGGTTTGCGGTGCTAAGACAGAATACTTCATGCTGAAGGAAGAATAGACAGGAGGCCCTTATGAACAAGATAATAAGCGCGCAGGAAGCAGCTTCCATGATTAGCAGCGGCATGACCGTAATGGTCGGCGGATTTCTGGGATGCGGAACTGCACAGGACATACTTCAGTGTCTGGCGGCGTCTGACGTAACTGATCTTACGATCATTTCTAACGATGCCTCGATGCCTGTTGGACCAGACAAAAGCGAGTACTACGGTCTTGCCAGCCTTATTCACAAGAAAAAGGTCACAAAACTCATAACCTCCCACGTTGGACTTAATGCGGAGGTTTCTGAGCAGGTGAGCAGAGGCGAACTTCTTCTTGTCCTGGTACCACAGGGTTCTCTGGTAGAGATGATACGTGCAGGCGGTATAGGACTAGGAGGAATCATCACGCCGACAGGCGTGGGAACCATGGTCGAAGGCTATGAATATGTAGTGGACAAAATTAATATTGACGGCAGAGATTATCTGATACAGAAGGCCCTTCACGCAGATGTGGCTCTGATCAACGGAACCAGAGTGGACACTAAAGGCAACATTTGGCATCAGGGAACTACTCGCAATTTCAATCAGGTAATGTCACTGGCGGCAGACACGGTCATAGCTGAGGCAGATGAAATAGTTGAACTTGGAAAAATAGAAGCGGAAAACATCATGACGCCAGGTGTTTTAGTTGACTATATCGTAAAGAAAGGCGGAAAATAATCATGGAACGAGAGAGAATAAAACCATTCATTGCGGCAAGAGTGGCAAAGGAACTGAAAAGCGGTCAGGTCGTAAATCTGGGGATCGGCATACCGACGCTGGTACCAGACTATCTTCCTGATGACATAGATATCGTGCTTCAGTCAGAAAACGGGATCATTGGAACAGGAGCCGCACCTCTTCCGGAGAATGCGGATCCGTTTCACATCACAGATGCTGGAGGCAAACCATCAAGCGTGGCTAGCGGCGGAGCTTTTCTGGACTCGTCGATTTCCTTTGGCCTGATCAGAGGAGGCCATGTTGACTGTACAGTCCTTGGAACACTTCAGGTGGATCAGGATGGTTCACTGGCTAACTGGATAATCCCAGGACAGAAAATTTCTGGAATGGGCGGAGCAATGGATCTGGTAGTTGGAGCCAAACGTGTGATCATTGCCATGGAACACACTGCTAAAGGGAAACCGAAGATCCTTAAGAAGTGCACTCTGCCGCTTACGGCTGTACACTGTGTCGACAGGATCATAACGGAGATGTGCGTCATGGATGTTACAGACAATGGTCTTCTGCTCATTGAATACAATCCGGAATTTACGATTGATGATATTAGAAACAACACGGAAGCTGATTTCACAATTGCGGAAAACCTGAAGGAAATGGAGTCATAAAGTCAAGTGCCGCCTTGAAAAAAATGGTGAAATGTGATAATGTAGGAAATAGTTTTTTCAATATTGCCAAAGTAAGTATGAAAGGAAATCGAAGAATACATGAGTGGTTTTTTTGGTGTAGCATCGCAGGGTGACTGCGTTTTTGATCTTTACTATGGAGTAGATTATCATTCTCACCTGGGTACAAGAAGAGGCGGCGTTGCAGTATATGGAGAAGGCGGATTTGACCGCTCTATACATAACATAGAAAGTGCCCCGTTCCGTACCAAGTTTGAATCAGACATTCAGGACATGAATGGAAATATGGGAATTGGCTGTATTTCTGACTATGAACCTCAGCCGCTGATGGTCAGATCGCATCACGGGACATTTGCCCTGACTACCGTCAGCAAAATAAACAATATCAAGGAGCTGGTTGCGGAAATTTTTGCGAATGGCCATTCTCACTTTCTGGAGATGAGCGGCGGCGAAATAAATGCAACAGAACTTGTGGCAGCTTTGATCAATCAGAAAGAAAACCTGGTTGAGGGCATAACCTATGCACTGGATAAAATCGAAGGCTCGCTGTCGATCCTTTTGATGACGCCGAAGGGAATTTACTGTGCCAGAGACAAATATGGCAGAACGCCAGTCGTGATAGGCAAAAAGAATGACGCCTTCTGCGTTAGCTTTGAAAACTTCGCATACCGCAATCTCGGATATGCGGATTACAAGGAACTTGGACCTGGAGAGGTCGATGTGATAACATGGGAAAACTGCGTTACGCTGGTTAAACCAGGGGATCAGATGAAGATATGTACCTTCCTTTGGGTATATTATGGCTATCCGGCAAGTTCTTACGAGGGAATGAGCGTAGAGCAGATGCGTTACAACTGCGGCAAGAGCATGGCTAAGAGAGATACCGTTAAGGCTGATATCGTAGCTGGTGTGCCGGATTCCGGTACAGCCCACGCTGTTGGTTATGCCAACGAATCAGGCGTGCCGTTCTCCCGCCCATTCATCAAATATACGCCGACATGGCCGCGTTCGTTTATGCCGACAAAGCAGAGCCGCCGCAACCTGATCGCCAAGATGAAGATGCTTGCTGTCGAAGACCTTATCAAAGGCAAGAGACTGCTGCTCATAGATGATTCGATTGTCAGGGGCACACAGCTTAGAGAGACGACGGAATTCCTCTACAGCTGCGGCGCTAAAGAAGTGCATATAAGGCCGGCATGTCCGCCGCTGCTCTTTGGATGCAAATATCTGAACTTTTCGCGTTCTGCTTCAGAGATGGATCTGATAACCAGACGCGTGATAGAACGACTGGAGAACGGAAACGTTACGGAGGAGATTCTGCAGGAATATGCTGATCCTGAATCGGAAAAGTATGCAACGATGCTGGATGAGATTAAAAATGAACTGAACTTCACATCTCTGCAGTACAACCGTCTTGACGACATGCTGGATGCAACCGGTCTTGACCGCTGCAAGCTCTGCACATACTGCTGGGATGGTAAAGAATAGCAATTGAATTTCAGACAAACAAGCCCTGTTTTCGGGAGACCGAGGCAGGGCTTTTTCGTGAAATAAAGTTGCCAAATCCGGAGAAATGGAGTAATGTATAATTAACCAAAAGGAAAAAATGACTCATTGCAGAGAAAAAGGCAAATTTGTTGACATTGCGTTGACATGAAAATGATATTATATCTAAAGATTATTATTTGGTTAACTAGAATGAATAAAGAGAGGCTAACTGATGAACAAAAAGATTTTCAGGGAAACAAGTCTTAAACGTGTGAACTCTCCAGAACAGCTAAACGACTATATCAAGGTGGCCAAGCCAAGCATCTGGATCATGCTGGGAGCTATTGTCTGCCTGCTGATTGGAATAGTTGTATGGGGCGTATTCGGCGTGATTGAAACCAAGGTAGATACAGGAGCAGTCGTGTCTGATGGTCAGACCGTGTGCTATGTATCAACTGCAGACGCCAGTAAGATCGTTAANGGTATGACGGTAGTAGTTAATAATGAAACCGGCAAAGTTGAAAGTGTGGCGACTGCGCCAACACAGATCGGAAAAGAATTCAATTCATCGCTGCTGTATCTGGTGGGACTGAAAACCGGGGACTTTTGCTATGCGGTAAAACTAAACGTATCGGGTCTGAAGGATGGAACGTACAAAGCCAGTATTACAACAGAACGTATATCGCCGATATCATTTATTACTAATTAAGAGGCATTAGGAATGAGCAGACGAAATCAAAATGTGAATCAACCGCAGACTAATGGCGTCGTCAAAGTTCCGGTAGTCATCCAAATGGAAGCGCTGGAATGCGGAGCTGCATGTCTGACTATGATACTTGAATATTACGGAAAATGGATACCGCTGGAACAGGTCCGCATTGACTGCGGCGTTTCAAGGGATGGTTCCAATGCGAAGAATATCATGCTGGCAGCCCGAAATTACGGGATGGAAGCCAACGGATACCGCTTCGAAGTTGATGAAATAAAAGAAAATGGAGAATTCCCATGCATAATACACTGGAATTTCAACCATTTCGTAGTACTCTGCGGGTTTAAAGGCGGCAAAGCCTACCTCAACGATCCTGGCCAGGGCAATTACGCGGTGCCGATGGAAGTGTTTGATAAATCATTTACAGGCATCTGCCTGATGATGAAGCCGGGGGAAGAATTCAAGCCGGAAGGCAGGGAAAAGAGCATCATGCCGTTTGCCCGCAAAAAACTGCAGGGCACGGGCGTAGCCTTTGTTTTGGTTGTTGTTTCAACGATAATTGCATCACTGCTTNAATCCGGACTGGTTCTATCCGTTTATTTACGGCATATCCGGCGTCGCTGCAATCGAGATACTGGTCTCCTTTGTGAAGCAGACATATAATCTAAAGGTTAACGGAAAAATTGCAATTGTGGCCAATTCACAGTACATGTGGCATGTGCTGCGGCTGCCGATGGAGTTCTTTTCACAGAGGATGGTCGGAGACATCGCCTCGCGAAAATCACAGAACGAGAGTATTGCCAACGTTCTGATCTCAACTTTTGCACCGCTGATAATTGAAAGCGGAATGATGGTATTCTACCTGGTCGTAATCTTGCGGTACAGCGTCGTTCTGACCCTCATTGGCATCCTGTCAGTGCTGATCAACATGCTGATGGCCCAATACATTTCCAAGAAGAGGATCAATCTGTCGAGAGTCAGTTCCCGAGATGGCGGCAAGCTGGCCAGCGCAACGGTTGCAGGCATTGAAATGATAGAGTCTATCAAAGCCTCCGGCGCAGAAGATGGCTACTTCGAGAAATGGTCCGGCTATCAGGCTGCAGCCAACAGAGACGCGGTGAACTATTTCAACATGGATACATACCTTGGTATTGCTCCGTCATTGGTCTCAACGGTGCTGCAGATGCTGATCACCTTTGGCAGCGTATATCTCTGCATGAAGGGTGAATGGACAGTCGGCATGATCACTGCCTATGCAGGATTCCTGTCATCATTCCTTTCACCGGCAATGAAGCTGGTTGGAGCTAATCAGACGCTGCTGGAAATGCGTACTTCCATGGAACGTATCGAGGATGTCATGGAATATCCAACGGATGTGGAATACGCCGACATTGCCGTTGACAACGATGTGGAATATGACAAGCTGTCAGGGAAAATTGAATTAAAGAACGTGACATTTGGCTATTCCAGACTTGCAGAACCGCTGATAAAGGATTTCTCAATGACGGTAATGCCTGGACAGCATGTTGCCTTCGTAGGCATGTCCGGCTGCGGAAAATCAACTCTTTCCAAACTGATCTCAGGGCTGTACAAGCCGTGGTCAGGTGAAATACTCTTTGACGGCAAACCGATTTCGGAAATTGACAGAAGCGTATTCACATCATCGATTTCAGTAGTAGACCAGGACATAACACTGTTTGAGGACACGATAGAAAACAACATCAAACTTTGGGATGAATCAATAGAAGATTTTGAAATGATAATGGCTGCACGTGACGCTCAGATACATGACGATATCGTTCAGCGTGACGGCGGATATAAGTGCAAGCTGACAGAAGGCGGCAAGGATCTGTCGGGAGGACAGAGACAGCGTCTGGAGATTGCAAGAGTATTGGCAAGTGATCCGAGGATAATCATTATGGATGAAGCAACCTCGGCCCTGGATGCTAAGACGGAATACAATGTAGTAAAATCAGTTACAGACAGGGGAATAACCTGCATCATAGTAGCTCACCGGCTGTCGACAATTCGTGACTGCGAGGAAATAATCGTACTCGATAATGGCAAAGTCGTTGAGAGAGGTACACATGACGAGCTGCTGGCCAAAGGCGGCAAATACACTGAACTCGTCGGTAATGACTAGAGGATAAGTTTATGAGTTTATATGATGAGCAAATAAAACAGAGAATAATAAGCGATGAAGATGCCTTCTCCAGTGCCTTTGAATCCATGGCTGACGTTGTCATGGGAAAATCTATGGCTCGCGCTTTTGCTGACAACAGGATACAGACAAGGAATTCAATAGAAAAAATTCTGAAGTATTATCATGTGAAAGCGCCGGAAATGCCAGATTCGATCAAAGACGTCAACGACCAGCTGGACTACATGCTGCACCCAGTGGGAATCATGAGGCGTACAGTCTTTCTGGAAGGCCAGTGGTGGAAGGATGCCGCAGGCGCCTACTTTGCAATACGCAAGGACGATGGAACATCGGTGGCCCTGCTGCCTGACAAGCTCAGGGGATACATATTTCTGGACAACAAGAGCGGAAAGACACTCGGCATCAACAAGAGGACGGCAGAACTTTTCGAGACGGAGGCATTGTGCTTCTACAAGCCGTTTCCAATGCGGGAAATGTCGGTACGCGGTCTGATCGTGTTCCTGACGGAAATGCTGTCAAGAGCTGATGTGATAAGAGTGGTGGCAATCACTCTTATATCCATATTAATTGGTTTTATAATTCCAAAAGTCAATTATATGATATATAATAATGTAGTAGTCTCTGACAATATGCGTCTGCTTCTGTCNGTATTCTGCTGTCTGCTGTTTGTTACGATCACGCAAATGCTGATTGGCATCATGAAAAACATTTTCATGGAACGAATAACGACACGCCTGGATGTTGCCGTAAACGCGGCATCGATGATGAGGATACTTTCGCTGCCTTCCAATTTCTTCAGGAAATTCAATTCCGGCGAACTTGCCTCCCGTCAGGCACAGATATCCACGCTGAGCAGTACACTGATCAATACGGTGTTCTCAACTGGATTGACGTCGCTGTTCTCACTGCTGTACATAACGCAGATGATAAGCTATGCACCGGGACTGGTGATCCCTGGCCTGATAATCATCATAATATCTGTGGCGTTTTCCACATTTTCCGTTTTCATCGGCATGCATGTCAGCAGGAAGGTTATGGAATATGGCGCAAAGGAATCAGGCATCACCAACGCACTGTTCTCAGGCGTGCAGAAGATAAAACTTGCAGGAGCAGAAAAACGTGCCTTTGCCAAATGGGCAGAAATATATGCAAAAGAAGCATCGTTCAGATACGATCCTCCTAAGATAGATAAATACAGCACAGTGATTGCGACAGCGATATCTCAGATCGGTACGATCGTTATATACTATTTCACAATCAAAACCGGCGTGTCGCTGGCTGAATATTATGCTTTCATGGCTGCTTACGGAATGGTAATGGGAGCTTTTTCATCGCTGATTGGTATGGCTACGACATTTGCCACAATCAAGCCATCTGTTGAGATGGTCAGACCGATATTTGAAGCCGTACCGGAACTGTCTGAAAGAAAGAAACAGGTTACGAAACTGTCAGGCAGGATAGAATTGTCCCATGTGACATTCCGCTACGCTGAAGGTCAGCCAAACGTTATTGACGACCTGTCGCTGCAGATAAAGTCGGGACAGTACGTTGCCATCGTTGGGACTACCGGATGCGGAAAATCGACTTTGATGCGTCTGCTGCTGGGATTTGAAATACCGCAGAAGGGCGCAGTGTATTATGACGGAAAAGACCTGAACACCCTGGATGTGAAGTCGCTGAGAAGAAAAATCGGTACGGTAATTCAGGATGGAGCGCTATTCTCTGGAGACATATATTCAAATATTGTAGTAACAGCACCTCAGCTGACTATTGATGAAGCTTGGAAAGCAGCTGAACTTGCAGGAATAGATGAAGACATTCGCAACATGCCAATGGAAATGCATACTATGATTTCTGAAGGATCAGGCGGTATTTCCGGCGGACAGAGGCAGCGTCTGATGATCGCCCGCGCGGTTGCTCCAAACCCTAAAGTCCTCATGTTTGACGAGGCGACCAGCGCTTTGGACAATATAACGCAGAAAAAGATTTCTGAATCACTTGATGCGCTAAGGTGCACACGTATCGTTATTGCTCACAGGCTATCCACGATACGCCATTGTGACAGGATACTGGTCCTTGACCACGGCAAGATAATTGAGGACGGTACCTATGATGAGCTGATAAGCGCTAATGGTTTCTTTGCCGAGCTGGTAGCAAGGCAGAGAATAGATATCCCCAATCAATAATATTGAGGTTAATCAGCATCCCTGCTTTCAGCCGGGATGCTTTTTCAAATAACTGCTAGATGTATGATACAAAAGGGAGGAAAACAGGACATATGATCATATCACAGTATTTTGTGTTTTTTATATTTTTCAGCTTTCTGGGGTGGACCTGGGAGACGATATACTGCACTTATAAGGGAAAGCATTTCTCTAACAGAGGATTCCTCTTCGGACCAATATGTCCAATATATGGATGTATCGTAATAGCAGGCATGGCAATCTTCCGTCATGCATATGCTGCACAGCTAGATCTGCCTATTTGGGGAATATTCATCATATGTGCCGTAGGCAGTGCTTTTGCGGAATACGTGACATCCTATTACCTAGAGAGAAGATTCCATGCAAGATGGTGGGATTACAGCAAGATGCCGCTGAATCTGGACGGGCGCATATGCCTGCCGGCTTCTTTAGGTTTTGGTGTTGCAGGCACGGTGATGGTGCATTTCATACTGCCTTTGCTTGGAACAGTGCAGGTCACACTTCCGTCTCTCGTGTATGAAGGGGCAGCCCTTGTTTTGATGGGTGGCTTTGGTGCCGACTTTGCTTTGACGGAAGCTAGTCTGTCAACTTTGTTACAGAAAATAGAGGCTATGGATAAGGAGTTCACTGAGCGTGCCGAGGCGGCATATGTTGCTATCAGCAGCAAACCTCAGCAGGTTGAGATGAAGATAAACAGCGTTCAGGAAGAGATGCATGAACGTGCGGCTGCATTGGCAAATGACTTGAACCCGAGACAGATATCAAAGGTTGCCAGTATCAGGACTTTTAAGCCGCGGGCTTCGGAACACTTCGAATTTAAAGCAGGTGAGCATCTGAGAGATGCTCTTGAAGAAATAAAGAACAGGGAGGGGCTGTCGAGGAAATGAGGATTACATTACTTGTGATAGCTGGCGTGATTGCCGCTTTGGCAATATTTCACGTTGGCCATTATGAACTTTACTGCAAATACAGAGGGGAACCGGATAAAAGTCACTGTAAGGTATGCGGTCATCGCCGCACTTGCCAGAAACTGCATAAAAAAGGCTGAAAATGCCGGAAGTCATAAAATGAAAGCTAATTTTATTGTCCATTTTGAAGATAATGGAGTATAATTAAAGACATCAAAAGGTATTGCATACAATCGTCGTTTGAAAGGTGCGTGACGGAGTGGAATATACATTTGATCAGTTAAAAGATATTATCAAGAACGTTCCAGGCTACGTTGTAATTTATGAATTTCGTGACCAGAGTATAGTACCGATAATATATACAGAAAGCGTTCCGTCTTTTTCAGGACTGACGGAAGATGAATATCTGGCACTCTATGGAGAGGATGCCTCTGAAGTAGTGCTGACTTCAGATATGCCTGCGCTTGCAGAAAAACTGGAAAAGCTTTCTGCGGGAGAAGGTGATCAGGAGGCAATCTACCGCACATATCATAAGACTAAGGGCTTTGTCTGGACTCATGTATTCTTCAAACTGCTAGGTACTTATGAGGGAAATCAGATTTTTCTGGGCAATTTTGCGGACATTTCTTCCGCCTCTGTTGCACCATCGCTCCTGCTAGATAATTCGCACCAAAAGGTTTACGTAATCGAAAGAGATACATATGATCTGCTATATGCAAATTCAGCTGCCATAGCTGATAAATCGGATGTTCCAAAGCATGGACAGACATGCTACCAGTATATCAGAAAGATGGATTCTCCGTGCCCTAACTGTGTCGTAAATCAGATCAGCGGCGAGAAAACACTGGAAACATTATGGAATGATACTACAAGGGACAAGTCCTATGGAATAAAGGCAGTTCCTATGAAATTCTTTGATAAACCGGCGTATGCCTTTTTCATCGAGGATATGACAGAGCATGTTGACCTTGAAGGACGGCTCAAGCAGGAACAGGAAAAATACCGTGCCGCTACGGAAGGTGCTAATCTGCGAGTTTATGAGTATGACATCAAGACGCATACTATTATATTGCCGGAACACGCCAGAAAACTCTTTGGCGTACCATCAAAGATTATTAATAACGTACCGGATTCACTGATGCCAGAATTCAGAGAGGAAGATCATCAGCGTCTCAGAGATTTCTTCGCTAGAGTCAACAGTGGTGAAAAAATCGTTGAAGCAACATTTCATATGTCGGAAATCCACGGGAATGCACCATATCTGCATTTTAATTTTACCGCAGTTTTCGATAAAGATGGTGTACCGGAAAAAGCTTACGCGGTTGCAGAGGATGTCACTGCACAGAAGATAGCGGAAGAAGATTTCAATATTACTATTCAAAATCTGCTGTCTGCAAATCCTAATGCCCTCTGCTCCTATAAACTGAATCTGACAAGAAATCTATGCAGTGAGGAGCATGGAACTTCTGAATATATACTCAATATGCTTCATGCAAACACTGCTGACAAGCTGTTTGAAAACCTGATGTCGATAATTCCAACCAAAGAACAGCGTGATACAGCAAGAATATTCTTTGATCGTGAATCTCTGTTAGGCAATTTTGCAGC
>JGI20225J20221_1002618_pt1 | contig 12811 bp, 8 predicted proteins | sample BioMet4_FD_20221 | JGI IMG/M metagenome (IMG submission 20221) | reverse complement strand
TCTGACCGTCGGGAATAAACCGATACTGGGGCATATCATAGACCGTCTGCTTGAAGCAGGTATAAGAAAGATGTGTTTCATAACCGGATATATGGGCGACAAGATAAAAAATTATATAGGGACGGCCTATCCTGGACTGGCGGCGTCTTTCGTGGAGCAGACCGAGCAGAAAGGGCTCGGTCACGCCGTGTGGCTCTCCGGGAAAAAGGTGAACGGGCCGGCCATAGTAATGCTGGGCGACACGATAATTTCCGCCGACCTGAAGAAATTCATGAACTGCGGTTCCGACTGTCTGGCGGTAAAGGAAGTCAGCGATCCTAGAAGATTCGGAGTGGTGGAACTGTCAGGCGATAATATAATATCCATGACTGAAAAACCTGAGAATCCGAAGACCAATCTTGCCATAGTCGGAATATACTGTTTCAGGGATTCTTCCGATATATATTCCGCTCTGAATAATCTGGTGGATTCGGGACGCCTGACGAGGGGGGAGATACAGCTTACCGACGCCCTGGCTGATATGGTGGCGGCCGGGCATACGATAAAGGCATTGCCGATAGAAGGCTGGTTCGACTGCGGCAAACCTGATACCCTGCTTGAGACCAACAGATATATACTCGGGAAGGGCGTATTTCCCAACAGAACGGTAAATTCTCTTGTTATACCTCCCGTTTATATTTCCCCGTCCGCGGACGTAAGGGAGTCCATAATAGGACCTTATGTTTCCGTAGGCGACGGGGCGCGTATAGAACGTGCGATAGTTTCTGATTCCATAATAAACGAATACGCCGTTCTTAAAGACATAAGTCTCGGCCGTTCTCTAATAGGCCCGCACGCCGTGGTGCACGGGGCTATAGAGAGCGTTAACGTGGGCGAGAATTCCGAGATTATTTTCGATATGGGGAGTGAAAAATAAAATGCAAATATTTCCTGAAGGAAAATCCAAATCTCTGTCTCTTGCGGCAGTCATGTCTTTCTTTGTCTGTTCGGCGGCCGCCGTTCTCGCCGGACGGGACCTGTGGTACTGGGCCAAGTTCACGGCTTCGGCCGGGTACAGAATAATGATGGAAAGAGTGCTCGAGCCCGTTAATATGACGGCGCTGGCTTCTTTTATAGTCGCGCATCCGGTGCTTTTCGCGGCCGTTATCTTCATGTTCTGGATAGCGGCCGCCGCGGCTTCCGCCGGTGTATGGCTCAGGCGCAGGTGGGGATACCGCTCGGCGGTGTATATACTTTACGCGGTCTTCGCCATATCTCTTCTTCTTCTTATCGTTCCTTCGGTAGTTGTTCCGAAGCCTCTGCCTGCCGCCGCGGTTTTCGCGGATTTTAATTCCTTCGTGAAGATGGCGTCTTCGGCTCTGCGTATAATGTGCGCTCTGCTCGTGGTCTTTTCGGCATGGTCGGTCTCTATGCTCTCCAGAAAGTTCAGATGGGAATTCTACGGGGAGAAACAGGAGATGCCCGCCGCCGGAGAGAAGCCGGAAGAAAAATGAAAGAAAGAAGAGCCGGCTTTTCGATTCCCTTCAACGGGAATATGAAGCTGCTGTCTTCGGCGCTAGGGAGCGGGAAGATAGACGAAGTTTATTTCTCGGCATGGCATAAAAAATATCTTGTCTGTAATAATTACGGCGGAAGGGAGGGGGGAGAGGCCAGACTCGGCGCCGCCGAGTTCAAGGAACTGATCTCGCTTTGCAGAAAACATAAAGCCGGGGTGAATCTCCTCTGTAATTCTCCGTCGCTGTATTTCACCGATCTGGAGAAGCTTTTTTCCGAGATAAAATCCCTGGACGGTATAACGGCGGTAACCGTCTCGGACCCGCTCGCGGCGGAAAAGTTCGTCGGGGAGTTTCCGGGGCTGGACGTGCAGGCTTCTTTCATAATGAATCTGGACAAGATAAGCAAACTCAGGCAGGCCCTGGAAAAAGGGATAGGCACGGTCGTACTTCCGTCCTGTTTTTACAGGAATGTAAAAATGCTCGAGGAAGCGGCGGCTCTCAAAAAGATTTTCCCGCGTTTCCGCATTAAGCTTATTGCTAATCTGGACTGCGCCGCGGACTGTTTTTATCTGCCTTGGCATTATATGCTCGGGCTGATAAGAAATCTTCCGTCTCCCGGCAAAGATCTGGGGCTTTATTCCGACAGACTCTGCTTCAGAAAATTTTCTCCCGCCGATTTTATAAGGATCCCTTTTATAAGGCCCGAAGATATCGATTTCTATTTCAGAAACGGGCTTTCGGACGGATTTAAACTGATATACCGCAGTTCTTCCTCGGCCATGCTCGAAAAAGTGTACGCAGCGTATTTTGCCGGAAGTTACGACGGCAATCTTTTCGATATATTTCCGACCAGGTTCGAAAGGAGCCGCAACCTCCGTTTCGGATGCCCTCTTCAATGTTCTGCGGATAATGCCGCTTTCCCGGACGGCGTTTCGTCCGACGCGTACTGCATGGCGAAAAAACTGTTCCGAATGCGGTTACTGCGGCGGCCGTGGCGAAAGGAAAACGATGTTGCAGCCTGACGGATTGAAAAACTCCGGCGGTTAAGGTGAATAAAAAAGGCCCCGTTTTAAAGCGCGGGCTTTGTTTTGGGTAGCGTCTGAGTTTTTCTTTTTTAACTTTATCATTACCGTCATTATCTTATTGAAAGACGCCGGCTCGGACGCATTGGCCGCGTCGGCTTTCCTGTCGCAAGCCAGATAGTATCCGCCTATGTCCACGGGTCTGCCCTGCGCGCCGATAAGTTCCGAGTTGATCTTCTCTTCATTGTCTTCCAGTTCTTTCGAGACGGAGGAGAATATCCGTTTCAGTTCTTTGTCCTTGTCCTGCGCGGCCAGAGCTTCGGCCCAGTACATGGCGAAGTAGAAATGGCTGCCGCGGTTGTCTATCTTGCCTACTTCTCTGGCGGGTTCTTTATTATTATCAAGGAATTTGGCTATGGCCGAGTCGAGCGTTTCCGCCAGTACCATCGCTTTATCGTTTTTGAAGGTCTGCCCTAAATGTTCCAGAGACGCGCCCAGGGCAGTGAATTCTCCGAGAGAATCCCAGCGCAGATAACCTTCTTCCAGGAACTGCTGCACGTGCTTCGGCGCCGAACCGCCGGCTCCCGTCTCGAAAAGCCCGCCTCCGGCCAGAAGAGGAACTATTGAAAGCATCTTCGCGCTAGTTCCGACTTCCAGTATAGGGAACAGGTCGGTAAGATAGTCTCTCAGAACGTTTCCTGTGACTGATATAGTGTCCAGTCCTTTGCGCGTTCTTGCACAGGTGTATTTCATGGCCTCGACAGGGCTCATTATCTTAACTTCAAGTCCCTTAGTGTCGTGATCCTTCAGATATTTTTCCACTTTGGCTATGACCTGTCTGTCGTGCGCGCGTTCAGGGTCGAGCCAGAATATGGCCGGAGTACCTGACAGCCTCGCGCGTTTCACGGCGAGTTTGACCCAGTCCTTGACCGGGATGTCCTTGACCCTCGACATTCTCCAGATATCGCCTTTTTCGACTTTTTCTTCTATCAGGGCTTTTCCGTCTTGGTCAACGACTCTTACAGTGCCTTTTTCAGGGATCTCGAAAGTGGTCGGATGCGAGCCGTATTCCTCCGCTTTCTGCGCCATGAGGCCGACGTTGGAAACGCTGCCCATAACCGCCGGGTCGAAAGCCCCTTGCTCGCGGCAGTCGTCCATTATGGTCTTATATATGCAGGCGTAACTGCGGTCCGGAACTAGTGCTATTGTGTCCTGCAGCCCGCCTTCTTTGTTCCACATTTTCCCGCCCTGCCTTACGACGACGGGCAGTGAGGCGTCTATTATGACGTCGCTCGGAACGTGGAGATTCGTTATGCCTTTCGCCGAATTGACCATGGCCAGCCCGGGGCGTTTTTTATATTCGGCCTGTATGTCCGATTCAATCTGCTTCCTTTCTTTTTCCGGAAGTTCCGCTATTTTTTTGTACAGGTCTCCGAGTCCCAGATTCGGGTTCACGTCAAGTTTTTTAAAAGTTTCCGCGTATTTGTCGAATACGTCTTTGAAGAAAGTGTATACGGCGTGTCCGAAGAGGATAGGGTCGGACACTTTCATCATCGTGGCTTTCAGATGCAGGGAGAAAAGCAGATTTTCCCTTTTGGCCTCTTCTATTTTTTTGCCGTAGAAGTCGCGCAGGGCTTTGACGTTCATGAAAGTTCCGTCGACTATCTCGCCTTCGGCGACTTTTACTTTTTTGAGTTCTCTTGTCCCGGATTCAGTCTTAAGTTCTATTCTGAGTTCTCCGGCTTTGCGCATTAGCACGGACTGTTCGTTGCCATAAAAATCGCCCGCTGTCATGTGGGCGATATGTCCTCTGGATTCTTTCGTCCACGGATCAAGCTTATGGGGATGTTTCTTCGCGAAATTTACAACCGCCACCGGAGCTCTGCGGTCGGAGTTTCCCTCTCTTAAAACGGGATTTACCGCGCTGCCGAGAACCTTGGCGTATCTGTCTTTTATATTTTTCTCTTCTTCGCTCTGCGGATTTTCCGGATAATCCGGCACGTCGTATCCTTTTTCCTGAAGTTCTTTTATCGCAGCTTCGAGCTGAGGAAGCGAAGCGCTTATGTTCGGCAGTTTTATTATATTAGTGTCGGGTTTCTTCGTCAGTTCTCCCAGCATGGAAAGATTGTCGGGAACCCGCTGTTCTTTTTTCAGTTTTTCAGGAAAATTAGCTAATATCCTTCCGACTAAAGAAATATCTTTCGGCTCGATCTCTATCCCGGCCGTGTCCGTAAAGGCCCGGACCACAGGCAGGAAGGAGCGCGTCGCCAGAGCCGGCGCCTCGTCTGTCTTTGTCCAGTATATTATCTGTTTCGGCATTTTCTGTATATCTCCTTGGTTTTTTCGCAGTGTCACTGCTTATTTTAAATGCTTAAAATCTATTCGTTTCTTATGAGTTATTCTATAATGTATAAAGAGTTTTTGCAAGCACAAAATGCCTTCTCTTATGACGGGACGGAAAGACGCGCAGAATTACTGTGATTCTGCGCGTCTTTCCGTTTCTTAATCTGTTGTGTTAGGTTGGCGGGTGGCCGGTCAGCACCAACCGCCGCGGGGCGTGGCTTCCGTGAAGCTCCCGTTGGCTTCCGCGTGGCGAAAAATGCGAAGGAATGCCGAAAAAATGCGAGCCCGGGCGAGCCGTGCCGAGCGTGGGCGAAGGCGTGGGCGAAGCGTGAATTGGCATGGCGATGAATGGCGATTGTCGCGAACCAGCTGTTTTGGGTGGCGCGCGGCCGCGTTTTCCCGCCGCCATAGAGGACGTCCCGCGTTCCAAATTCCCCCCGCACCGAGAACGGGCCAAGAAGAGACGCGCGAGGTTTTAACGATATCGGAAATTTATCATCTTTCCCTTGCCCTCGGCTGCTGGAGGAATAAGGGATTATGTTTTTTTTTAGTTTTTGGGGGAAATTTTTTTCTGTCCAATGGATAATATTCCCTAAATTTATCTCTATTATATTATAAAAATTCATGCGCTGTGAAATGCTCATAAGTTTTTTTTCCGCTTTCCTTGCAGATAAGGCGGCCGCAGCGGAACTCCGCCTTTCGTCGCAGTAATAGCTTGCTGGCAAGCCTATTATTTTGGGCCTGAGAGGAACTTTTCCCAGTCCCCGCAGAGCCCTTGGGTTTTTATTTGGCGAAAGCCTAGGATATATCGGGGGCGTCCGCTAGGATCCCTGGCCAGCTAATAGGATTCCTGGCGCGCTTTGTTCCCCGGAAAACCGAGGCAGTTGTCGGTTATATAGCAAGTCCTCGCCCGCAATAATATTCCCTTTTTTCCAGATTTTCCGGACTGCAGGCAGTTCGTTGCTAATGCCCGCGCGGATGCCGACAGCACCGCAAGAAGTAAATTCTGTGTTATGTGCGGCGAGTTCGGGCCTGAACTTTTTCCGGTCTGAAGGAGGTGAATGCGCGTAAGCATGATGAGAGATCTTTTTACGCCGCTTCGTAAGCCGTGAACTGTGAACGGGCCTTTTTACTACTTCCAGGAGCAGTCTTTTTTCATCTTTTTCGAAAGGTAGGCTCCGTGTTTTTTCCGCAGAGCGCGCTTTTAAGCGTTTTGCTATTTTCAGCTATCGAAGCCGCAGGACGCGTCGCGCCGAAAAATGCCGCCCTGCCAATCTGATAATAAGATTCCTAACGGCCCACTGAAAGCACCGCCGCGTTTTTGCAGGCGTGAGTCTTAGTCCCTTGTTTCCCATTTCACCGGAACATAATATTATCCCGTCAGGATCTTCTGACGTTAGGGGAATTCCCTGTATGGTTCTGCGCGGATGATGCCCAACACCGGAGCAGACAAAGAAAAGAAGCGCCGCGCAGAGGCAGGGGATAGGCATAATTTTTTTTCGTGAATTCCAAAGTTTTCCAATTATACAGCAGACATCTCTAACCCTATAATATATTCCCAACCATAGAGGGACGGCGCTTTTTCAATCCTATATAAAAAGATACTATAATAATACTATTAATTATACGGCTTTATGTATCTAAAGTCCGTGCGGCGGTAAATCAGTATTGGCTAAGTTTTAATTGTGGACGACGAGCCCTGACAGTAATTCTTCTTATTGCCCGCAGGTAAGTAGCTAAAAGAAAAAGAGGATTCACGAGGGTGTCTAAAGCCGAGTGACGGGCAGGCGAAGCCTACGAGATGCTGGTGTTCGAAAAAGTGTCTCCCGATCTTATAATATCCGATGTCTTCATGAACGGGATAAGCGGGCCGGAGCTGCTGAAGAAACTAAAGGATATTCCCGGACTCAAGGATATCCCGGTGCTGTTCCTCAGCGCGGAAGGTTCCAAGTCGGAACAGAAAGCTCTGCGCGGGATGTCAGCCGGGTTTATAGAGAAGCCTTTCGAAATAGAAAATTTATACAGAGTCGTGGACGAGGCTTTGTCGTCAAGGAGCAAGAAATGAGTGATAATAATTCCGGAGTCGGCGAGATAGTCAAGAACAATTACGAGAAAATCAAGGCGCTGAAAGAGAAAGGAATAGATCCTTATCCGCGCCGTTTCGGGGTGACCCACAAGATAGAAGAGGCGCTTAAACTTCAGGCCGGCGCGGAAACGACTGTCGCCGGGCGTCTTATGCTTGTACGTATCATGGGCAAGGCCAGTTTCGCGCATATAAAAGACGGGACCGGCAAAATACAGATTTATGTGAAAAGGGACAATGTGGGGGAGGAGAGTTACGATATCTTCAAGAAACTTCTGGGCGTAGGCGACTTCGTCGGCGTTTCAGGAAAGCTTTTCGTCACGCATACCGGCGAGCTCACGCTCTCCGCGGAAAAGATAACGGTGCTGTCGAAGGCGGTGCGCCCTCTGCCGGAAAAATTTCACGGACTTACGGATCCTGAGGCCAGGTGCCGGGCCAGATATCTGGATCTTCTGACGAATGACGAATCCAGAGATGTATTTATACGCCGTTCTAGAATAATTTCCATAATAAGAAGCGTTCTCGACGGAGAAGGCTTGTTGGAAGTCGAAACTCCGGTGCTGCTCTCGCAGGCCGGCGGCGCTTCCGCCAGGCCTTTTATCACCTATCATAACACTTACAGGAACAATCTGGTCCTGCGCATAGCCACAGAACTGCCGCTGAAGAAATGTCTTATAGGAGGTTTTTACGGAGCCTACGAGATAGGAAGAGTGTTCAGGAACGAGGGGATAGACACCAGACATAATCCGGAGTTCACCACTCTGGAAGCCTATAAGGCTTATTCCGATTATAACGGCATGGCGGAACTTCTGGAAAAGATCTTCTCGCGCTGCTGCGGGGAGTTCGGCATCGGCGAGATAGATTATAACGGTGAAAAAGTTAATCTGAAACCGCCCTTTCTAAGGGTTAATCTTCCTGAGGCGTGGGAAAAAGCCACCGGCGAAGACATACACGCGGTCCTGAGCGGCAAATCGTTCAATAAAGCGAAACTGCTGGAACTCGTTAAAAAACTCAATCTCAGCTTCCCTTCCGATATGCCTGCGGCCAAGATGTTCGACGATATCATGGACGAGCTTATAATATCCAAGCTGGACAAGCCCGCTTTCGTGATGGATTATCCTACTGCCATGACGCCGCTTGCAAAATGCAAGGAAGGGGACGAGTCTCTTGTTGAGAGATTCGAATTTTTCGTTAAAGGTTCTGAACTAGCCAACGCTTATTCCGAACTTAACGATCCCGCGGACCAGAAGGACCGCCTTGTCGAACAGATGCGCCAGCGCGACGAAGAAAAGAATACGGAAGCCGATATCCTTGATAAAGACTTCGTGGAGGCTATGGAATACGGTATGCCTCCGATGGGCGGAATAGGAATCGGGATAGACAGACTGACGATGCTGCTCACTGGAAGACCTTCAATAAGGGAAGTCATACTTTTCCCGCTGCTCAAGCCTGAGCAGCCAGGGCAGGAAGAGAATAAAAAGTAAATAAATACCGCAATGTCGACAGAGTTCTTCATAGCCTGCAGATATCTGCTGGCCAAGCGCAAAGGGCTGTTCTCCATGATAACCACGGTCATAGGCGTCGCCGGCGTCGGTCTGGGCGTGGCGGCTCTGATAATAACCCTGGCCATAATGAACGGTTTCCAGACCGATATAAAAGAGAAACTGATAGACGCGCAGTCCCATGTCTCGGTATACGGCGCCCTTACGGATACGGAGACGGGAGCGCTCGACGGACTGTTCGAAAAGGATCCTCTCTTTAAAGCGAAATCTTCTTTCGTTCTCGGTCAGGCCATATTAACCGCCGGCGGGCGTTCCACCGGGGTCGTCGTAAAGGGCTTTGATCCCCGGGACGAGTTTAAAGTCAACAGTATGAAGACTTTTCTCACCCACGGCAGCTGGGACGAACTGTATGGAAAAAAGGACAAGAGCGCCGCGCCGGTCCTGGCTATAGGAGAAGAGCTCGCCTGGAATATAAACGTCTGGGTCGGCGATTATGTCGTGCTGGTGTCTCCTCAGGAGGCTGTTTCCGGCATGGGTATGCTGCCGAAGATGAAGAAGTTCAAAGTGGTGGCCCTCATAAAGACCGGATATTATGAATTCGACAATACCATGGCTTTATACCAGCTCCGACGGGCGCGGCGCGGGATTTTTTTCGGGAAAAAACGTCGTGCGGCCCGGCTACCAGTATAAGGCTCAACGATATAAAGAAGGCGCCTGCGGCTGCGCGGTACCTCAGGAAGGGTCCTCTTCCGGGCCGTTCCGTTAAGACCTAGCGAAATATGAACAAGACCCTCTATTCAGCTCTTTAAAAACTGGGAAAACTCCGTCATGTCCATGGTGCTTGCCCCTTATCATTCTCGTGGCGACTTTTCAATATAGCTTTCCAATCTTCTTATTATGGAGCGTGGAGAAGCTGAGGGATATAGGCCATACTGCGTTCCATGGGCGCCGGGCCGGGTTTCGTAAGGAAAGTGTTTCCCTTTGGAAGGGAATCTTTATCGCGGTGACGGGTATATAATTGGAGGTGTTGTTTTTGGCCCTTTCGTGTTTTCTCTCCTCCCACTTATCCGGTGGATACAGCTTCCGTCCGACATCTATTATATAACTAAGGTGCCGGTTGACATACGGCTGGCAGGATATTCTCGGGCCCGCGCTGGCGGAGTTACGCGCTCTGCGCATGGTAAGCACAATTTTACCCGCCGTGCGCGCTTCGAAGATCAGTCCGGTCGACGCCGTTCGCTATGGATAATATAGTCAATATAAAAAAATCTCAGGAAGAACCTATGTGCAGGGGCACGAGGAATTGGTTGTGCTGGGACGGAGTCGATTTCTCAATCGGGGCCCGGAGAGTTCGTTTCTGTTGTCGGGCCTTCAGGCTCAGGCAAATCGACTTTTCTTCAACATAGTGGCTCTTCTCGGACGGACTCCTATCCAGGGGGAGCTGAAGCTGTTCGGGCGTCATACGGTCAGGGCGAATCAACGAGATTAAAAAGGCTAAACTGCGTCTGGAGGCATATAAGGTTTCGTTTTCCAAGTTCGATTCGCTTGCTGCCGGAATTTACGGTGTGTTGGAGAATATAGAATTTTCCGAACAGAATATACTCGGCAGGAAGGTAGGACAGAGTGCGGAGACGCTTCTCGAACGTTTCGGCCTGTCGGCTATAGCTAAATAAGTTCCGATGGAGCTGTCCGGGCGGAGAGAAGCAAGCGTGCTGCGATTGCTCCGCGCGCCTGAGAAACGATCCGGCGGCTGCTTATAGCCGACGAAACCGACAGGCAAAATCTGGACCGAGCAATAACACTGAATATAATAATAAACGATCTCAGGACGGGCCAGCGGGTTTCGGAAAGGGGCGTCCTTATGGTCACGCACAATACCGAGGCCGCTAAAAAAAGCCGACAGGATACTTCATATGTGACCGGCGGAAAGCTTGTTTGATTAGCGAGAAGTAAGCGTAAAAAAAGCGGCTATAAAAAGCCGCTTTTTTTTATTGCCATTTAATAACGGTTTCAGGAACCGTCTTTCTCGGCGGGTCTGAGTTTTACGGTGAAAATGGGGGAGTATAGCCGGTTTCTCCTCCTATCTCCAGGACCGGCTCTTGTATCTCGTCCTTGTGTTTTGCCAGATAACGCGAAACACTTCTATCACATAATTCGAATATGACCTCTGCGCGTATAGATCTCTTCTGGGCAGGGCGAGCCTTTACGAGCTCCATCGGGAGCGTTTTCCCCGAACATAAGGGGGGCCTATCTGCCACGGTTCTTATTCGCTTCCGAGATTAAAGAGCGCAGCAACCAGAGACTGGGCCGCGAAATTTTTAGACGGGATATTCGGCAGGAATTGTACGCGCGTTCACAATATACTCCGGTGGCCGCCCGGGAGGGATTTTATTATAGGGCACCCACCGCGTTTTTCAGGCCAGCCCTCGCCGAGATATCCGGTTGAGGCTATGCGGTAGCTTAAATAATCTTCGTGCGAGCACTTCATTAAAGGCCCTCAATGGCCAGGGCTTCAAGGTCGCGGCCCGAAAAGGCCGCCGTAGGTGTTTGAATCCTTCGCCGAGTATCAGCAGTTCGCGGAATTTAGAAGCCAGATGCTTGCTGTTGCGTGGCTAATGAATCCGCCCTATATTGACCAGAGCTCCCTTCTTGGAACTCATCCACGTGCCGTCGGCCAGATCGAACATCGCGCTCTGGTTATCTCGCGGCACGGGCATTTTTATATATCCTTCTCGGCGCAGTTTTATGAAATAGGCGTTTTTCCGCGAACCGGGGGCCGAATCCCAGGAGACATCTTTATCCTTGTACTTTTGCGCATAGATCGCTGAATGCCTTCAGATTTTCCATCGAGACAGGCTGTCCGCCGAGGGAATTATTGGTGACAGTTATTATGCAGAGGGGGATGTTTTCCGCGCCTTTTTCCTTTATGAACTTTTCCATGGCTTCTACGTCCGCATTGCCTTTGAACGGAGCGGGCACGTCGAACTGCAGCGCCTCTTTAACAGGAAAATCCATCGCCGCCGCGCCGGTATATTCAATATTCGCCCGGGTAGTGTCGAAATGGGAGTTGGAAATAAAATATTTTCCCTTGCCTCCGAGCGTGGTGAAGATTATCCTTTCGGCCGCCCGGCCCTGATGCGTAGGCATTATTTCCTGAAATCCCGTTACGGCGCGCACAGAATTTTCAAAATTATAATAGCTTTTAGCTCCGGCGTAAGATTCGTCGCCGTTCATTATACCGCCCCACTGGGCGGCGCTCATGGCGCCGGTCCCGCTGTCCGTAAGAAGATCAATAGTGACTTTTTCGGCGCGTATGCTGAACATATTGTAGTGAGCGGCTTCCAGTATGCGCTGCCTTTCCTGCCGTGTAGTTATCCCGATAGGCTCAACAGCCTTTATTTTGAACGGTTCCAGTATGGTTTTCCATTTATGTTCTTCCATGATTATGCTTCTCCGGTTTATTTAACAATTATCTGCATCAGGATAAAATATATAAGCATCAGAACAAGCCCGAACGGAACTGCCGTCCTGGCCCAGATTTTAGATTTTATCCTGAGTTTAGAGGCGCTGATTATATTGGGAATATTTCCCTGAATAAGCATGCCTCCGGAAATCAGCAGACCCATAAGGATGAATTCGATCTGCTTTGTCGTCATCGTCGGGGTTATTTCCGCCGCGGCCAGCGTGGCGTTATCCAGAATAGCGGATACAGAGTTAGCCCAGAAAAGTATTCCGGAATGTAAAGGAAGAATATATTTTTGCGCTAAAGGCGTGAGACCGCCTCCGAGGTATACTAGGGCCATTACGAAAATATAGACTTTCCCGGCTCTTACGAGCATGTCGGTGGAAGTCTCTTCGTCTTTCTCCGACAGGGAATTAGACTTGGCATAGTCGAATCTTTCTTTCCGCGCGCCGAAAGCAGCGAAGGCGGAACTGATTATGACTCCCGGGATCACCCATTCTCCCAGATGCGTCAGAAGAAAAAAGAAATCGGCGTGATGCGGTGCGCCCCTGAGCGTGCTTATGACTATTGTGGATAGCGGTTCTCCGACCGGCGTAAGCACCGCCCCCAGTCCTATCGCGTAACAGGCGTAGACCGTCAGTTTGGATTCATATTCTTTGCTGAATCTGGTGAGGGATATTATTTCCGACAGGATTATGGCGGCGACTATCGCGGTGATGAGGCTGGAAGCAAGTCCCAGAAAAAGGACCACCGCGAAAACGAACCAGACTCCGCCCAGTTTCTTTACGCCTAAATCCACGGCTTTCTTGAGATGTTTTCTCAGAAGAGTGAAGATTATCCCGACTACGGCAACGGTAAGTGTGATCTCGATAGGTTCCGTGAGGGACTTTTTTATCAGCGCC
>JGI20225J20221_1002612_pt1 | contig 12825 bp, 9 predicted proteins | sample BioMet4_FD_20221 | JGI IMG/M metagenome (IMG submission 20221) | reverse complement strand
TCCCGATAGTTCCAAATCTNTTNGTAAGAAGCAGNTCCACTTGCGAATGTATGTCTTCTACATCATTTGNCAGTTTGAATTTTCCNCAAGATATTTCNCNCAAAATTTCATCNAGTCCTTTCTGAAGTTTTCTCTCCTCTTCTGATTTTAGCAGTCCGATTTTCTGCAGCATTTTTATGTGTGCCTTGGAACCGATAACGTCATATTTTGCAAGACGCAAGTCCAGTTCTCTGTCTTTGCCTGTAGTGAAATCTTCTACGGTTTTTGTTGCGTTAGTGCCTTTGTTCCAGAGTGTTGCCATTTTACAGTGAGTTTATAAAATCTATGTATTTTTTAATTCCGTCTTTAATTTCTCTCTTGAATATGAATTCATCCGCCCTGTGACTTCTTGCAGAATCTCCCGGACCCATTTTTATTGCAGGTATGTCCATCCTTGTCCAGTCTGAGGAAGTAGGGGAAATAAACGGTTTAAGCCCTTGTTTTTTAATGCATTTAAGCAACGGATGATTTGCCGGAGTTGATGAGACTTTGTGCTCAAGGCTGCGCGGAGTAAGNTTGCTCTTTACATTTTTNTGCAGCATTTTCCATATCTCCTCATTCTCATATTTTTCAGTAGGGCGAATGTCAATTACAAATGTGCAGCTGTCGGGAACTACATTATGCGCTGTTCCTGCATTTATCTGTGTAACAGTCAGTTTTACATCTCCCATCAATTTTGAATTTCTCTTGAATTTGTAGTTGCGCAGCACTTGAATATCATCTGCTGCAATGTAGAGAGCATTGATGCCTTCATTTCTTGCAGCATGTCCGCTCTTGCCTATTGCAACTCCGTCCAGAACCAGCAGGCCTCTCTCTGCTATAGCGGGATTCATTTGAGTCGGCTCTCCGACAATTGCAAAGTCCGGTTTTATATTTTTATTTGCAGATTTGTGTAACTCTTTGATTATAGACGTCATTCCGCCTTTTCCGCTGCGCTCTTCTTCAGTAGAAAGTGCAAGCAAAATGTTCACATTTGCGTTGTGACGGCAGAAATAGAAAAAAGTTTCCGTAAGAGAAACCAGCCCCGCTCCGTCATCATTGCTTCCAAGTCCAATTATTTTATCTCCCTTTTCATTTGCGCCATAAGGGTCAACGGTATAACTATCCGCCGCTTTAACAGTGTCTATATGAGCAGATAGCATGAGTGTCTTTTTATCTTTGGAAAAATCATTTCTGTATGCAATGATGTTGTTGCCAATACGTTTTACGGTTACCATACTTGCATACTTTATTTTTGATTTTTGCAACTTGGTAATAGTTTTAAGGCTTGCAGCGTTTGTATTTTTGTTAACCGCTTCTGCCTCCCCTAATATGTATTTAAAAAGATAATCGCTCTTTTTTTCCTCCTCAAAAGAACATGCGGGAATTTTGATAATTTCCTTTAGTAGGCAAATTGCTTTGTCTGATAATTCTTTTATTTCCAGTGTGTTATTCATCAAAATCTTTTAAAATTATATCCGTTTTTTTCCCTTCCAGTAAATTGTCTGCATGTTTTATGACAACTCTTTTAACTCCATTTTCCAAAGCCTTAAAAGCGTTATCAAGTTTTGGTATCATACCTCCGGAGACCTGTCCGCTCTCTTTCATCTTGGAGAAACTCTCTTTTGTGATAAGCGGAATTACACTGTTGTCATCATCCGGGTTCAAAAGAACTCCTTGTTTTTCAAAGCAGTATATTAGTTCAACATTATATATGGATGACATCGCGGCTGCAATTTCTCTTGCCATTGTATCGGCATTTGTGTTTAGAAGGGATCCGTTGCAATCATGAGTAATTGCGCAAAATACCGGAACCATGTTGCTTCTGATGAAATCATCTATCAATCTTGTATTTATGTCAGGAGATGTTACATCTCCAACAAATCCCCAGTCAATTTGTTCATCTTTGCGCCTGCATGCCGGAACCGTATTTCCGTCCGCCCCGCAGAGACCGATTGCATCACATCCGCGCTTTTGCAATGATGCCACTAATTGCTTGTTAATCAAGCCTGCATACACCATTGTTACTAGCTTAAGCATGGACCCGTCTGTGATTCTTCTGCCCTCAACCATCTTAACTTCTATGTCCAACTTTTTTGCCAGTTCTGTTGCAACCGCACCTCCNCCGTGAATCAGAATTTTTGGCCCGGCAATACAACAAAAATTATCCAAAAATCTTTCCAGAGTCTCCGGTTTGTCTATCACATTGCCGCCAATCTTTATTACTTTCAAATTTTCCATTTTTATCCCGACAGTCTATCTTCTGCCTTTTTGTCCTTTATTATTCTGATGTTAAAATTGCTCAAGTATCTTACATATAATGGTTTGAGCTGATACAACTCTATTTGCGGCCTCAGGAATAACAAGAGAATTTTTGCTCTCAATAACGTCATCTGTTACAATCATGTTCCTTCTTACAGGAAGACAGTGCATAAAATAGGCGTTGTTTGTCAGAGCCATTTTTCTAGAATCTATAGTCCAATCTCTGTCCGTGCAAATAACCTTTCCATAATTTTGATCCTCATATGCAGACCAGTTTTTCCCGTAAATAAAATCCGCCCCTTTAAAAGCTTTCTCCTGGTCATATTCTATTTTTGCACCTTTTGTTATTGCGGAATCAAGTTCATAACCGTGAGGTTGCGTAATTACCAATTCATATCCTGCGGCAAGAATCCATTCAGCAAAAGAATTGGGCACTGCCTGTGGAAGTGCCTTAGGATGAGGAGCCCAGCTCATTACAACTTTTGGACACACGGTTTTCTTATACTCATTGATTGTAATTAAATCCGCAAAAGCTTGCATCGGATGACGGGTTGCAGATTCCATGCTAATCACGGGACGTCCGCTGTATTTGATAAACTGACTAAGAATTTTCTCCGAGTAGTCATCATCTTTGTTTTGCAACCCGGCAAAAGAACGAACGCCGATGATATCGCAATATGAGCCCATTACGGGGATCGCCTCCAGAATATGCTCGCTTTTGTCACCATCCATCACAACTCCCCTTTCTGTCTCCAATTTCCATGCGCCCTGGTTGATATCCAGTACCATTACATTCATCCCAAGATTGAGCGCTGCCTTCTGAGTGCTCAGCCTTGTCCTAAGGCTGGAGTTGAAGAAAACAAGAAGCATTGTTTTATCCTCTCCAAGTATCTTAAAATCAAAAGGATGTTTTTTCATGCGCATTGCCTTCCTAAGTGCCTTTTCCAAATTTCCGACATCACTTGCCGTAACTATTTTTTCAATTTTATTTTTTGCCATCTCTTTCAATTATTTGCTTAGAACCATAATCATCTCTTTATTAACTTAAAATGCGCTTGGCTTAAATTTCAAACCCTCTGTTTCAGGCAGTCCGAACATCAGATTCATGTTTTCCACAGCTTGTCCTGCAGCGCCTTTCACAAGATTATCTATAACAGATGCAATGTGGATATATCCATTGTGAAGTTCAACATGAATCAGCGCTTTGTTTGTGTTCACCACTTCTTTGAGAGAAATGTCGTCATCGCTTACAAACGTAAAGGGAGAGTCTTTGTAAAAATCTCTATATAGCTGTACGGCTTCTTCAAGTTTCTGGTCCGAGCCCTTCCATTTTGTATATACGCTTGCAAAAATTCCGCGCGTAAAATCTCCTCTCATCGGAACAAAATTAATTTCCGGTACGCCGCCTTCATGTCCTTTAGGATTATTTAGTTCAAGAATGTGCTGGAGATTATTTTTTATCTCTCCCAAGTGTTGATGATTAAATAACTTGTATATGGAAATATTGTTGTCCCTCCAGCTGAAATGGCTTGTAGATGAAGGCTTTTTACCGGCTCCAGTAGATCCGGTTATTCCTGTTGCGTGGACTTCACTGCAAAGCAATCCTGCACTTGCGATAGGTATTATTGCGTTTTGAATGGCGGTTGCAAAACAGCCCGGATTAGCAATATTATTTGCTTTTTTAATCAAATCTCTGTTCTGGTCCGTCAGTCCATAGACAAAATCTCTCTCCTTATAGGATGAGTCAATTCTAAAATCGTTGCCCAAGTCAATAATTTTACATCTGTCGGGAATATTGTGGGTATCAATGAATTCTCTAGATAGGCCGTGACCAAGACAGAGAAACAGCACATCCGGGTCATTCAATTTGTCTGTGAATTTTATATCCGTTTCTCCCAGCAGGTCCCTGTGAACGGAAGTCACAGCCTCGCCGACACTTGTCGTGCTTAAGACAGAAACAATCTCTACATCAGGATGATATAACAATATTCTTATTGTCTCACCTGCGGTATAACCCGTTCCTCCCGCTATTGCAGCCTTTATCATTTTATTTTTCATTATGCAGACTGTAGTAAATCTTAAGAGGATTGGAAGTGACCTTTGTAAAGCCTATAACATCCTCTCCTGTATAGGATTTATTAAGTTCTCCGTATGCGCCAAAATGAGAATTCATTAAATCATATTTGCTCTTGCAGCCAAGTACAAAGAAACAATATGGTCTTAACAAAACATCAACCGTGCCGGTAACATTCTTTTGCGTGCTCTCCAGAAAAGCCTCCATATCTCTTGCCGTAGGGTCCAGATATTGAGCCTCATGCATAAGCTGCCCATAATAAATGGAAATATGATCTTTCCAATTTAGCTGACCTTTCACAAGTACGTGTTTTTCCAAAAGGTGATGCGCCTTAATGATTACAAGAGGTGCGGCGGCTTCAAATCCCACTCTCCCTTTTATACCAATAATGGTATCACCAATATGAATGTCACGCCCTATTCCATAAGCGTTTGCATGTTTTGCAACTTCTCTTATGGCACTAACTGAATCCATCTTCTTTCCGTTAACTCCAACAATCTCTCCCTTCTTAAATTCAATGGAAAGTTTTTCTGTGCCTTGCTTGGTGGCATGGTGAAGATATGCTTCTTCCGGAAGATAACCGTCTGATGAAAGTGTCTCCACTCCTCCTATGCTGCTGCCCCAAATGCCTTGATTAATAGAGTATTTGCTCTTTGACCATGAAAAATCAAAACCATGTTTTACCAGGTAGTCAATCTCATATTTTCTTTGAAACGAGTGCTCTCTTATCGGGGCGATGATTTTTACGTTAGGTGCAAGAACATTAAACACAACGTCAAACCTTACCTGGTCATTGCCTGCGCCGGTGCTGCCGTGTGCAACATATTCAGCCTTAAGTTTTTTTACTAATTTAAGAACTTCAAGCGCTTGGAAAATTCTCTCTGAACTGACGCTTAGAGGGTAGGTGTCATTTTTAAGTACATTGCCAAAAATCAGATACTTAATACCTTTTTTATAGTACGTGTCAACAGCATCAACGGTGGTATGACTTGCCGCTCCCAAATCTTTTGCTCTTTTTTCAATCCGTGTAACTTCCTTGCTGTCAAAACCTCCGGTGTTTACCATTACCGTGTGAACTTCATACCCTTGCTCTTTTAAATAGGGGACGCAAAAGGAAGTATCCAGGCCCCCGCTAAATGCCAAAACAACTTTTTTACTCATTTCTTTAAATTTATGTACGGTTAATAATTCTAAATTAATCTATCGGGATTATATTGTATTTATTTGCTATACTGTTTATCACGATAGTTACTACATCACTTTAAGATGTTTGATTGTTTTTCCAATTGTTTTCAAGGGATGTTTTACGCCGCTGGTAACCAATGATATAAAGCCTCCGGACGTTTTCTCTTTTTTTACTTCTTTTTTTGACGGGTCATAAAGGAGAGCAGTGCACAAACACATTTTAAAATTGTTGCGCTGCAGGATATCAAAATTTCTGCATCCTTGACAGCCCATCCAGAAATCCTTATCATCCGTAAGTTCTGAGAACGGAACGGGATGATACCCCATCTCCGTATTTATCTTCATTACAGCCAGTCCGGTAGTGATACTAAAAATTTTTGCAAACGGGTACATTGTCCTTGAGAGTTCAAAAATTTTATTCTTAATTCTTTTTGCAAGACCTGTTTTTCTAAACTGGTGCGACACAATAAGACCGGAGTTCGCTACAAACTTTGTATGGCTCCAAGTCTCTATGTATGAGAAACCTGCAAAGGTTCCGTCTTCAGTCAAGGCAATAACGGCCTTGCCGTCTCTCATTTTCTCCTTCACGTATTCAGGAGATCTTTTTGCTATTCCGGTTCCGCGTTCTTGAGCGGAAATGTACATCAGATTTACAATTTCTTCTGCATACTTCTGATGGCTCTCGTTAGCAACATAGATGTTAATTTTCATCTTTCGTTTTTAATTACAGACTATAAGTTATGATACAATATGTTCCCTGTTTGGGATGATTTAAAACATTGATTTTTAAATTATTGAGCTGAAAGTTAAACTTTCAGAAATAGAATAATGCCAGTCTGCGCCCCACTGTTTTAAAGCGGCTGCGAGGGCATTCAAGATCGGACGCGTCTGACTGGAGTGTTAGATTGTAATTGTTTTTCCGTATTTTTCATCCGGCGCAAAGGTATTAATTTTTTTATTTCTCGTATATGCGTTACACTAAATCTTATCAAATCTTAACATGAGAAAAAAAAATTGCAAAAAATTTGCGGGAAAGAAAAAGTTGATTACCTTTGCAGCCCGTTTCGGAAATAACGTAGCGGGAAGTTCGTTGAAACATAGAAACAAGCAGCAAACTTTAAATAGTTTGGTAGGTGGAATCTTTGACGAGATCCACTTATTTTTCGAGCGTCAAATTTCTTATAATAAGAAAGGAGCTACGGAATCAACTTAGAGAGTAAACATATACAATGAAGAGTTTGATCCTGGCTCAGGATGAACGCTAGCGGCAGGCTTAACACATGCAAGTCGAGGGGCAGCGGTCTGTAGCAATACAGAAGTCGGCGACCGGCGGAAGGGTGCGTAACGCGTGAACAACATGCCCGTCACAGGGAGATAATCCATGGAAACGTGGTCTAATATCGCATAGATTGTACAGCAGACATCTGTGGTACAAGAAAGCAGCGATGCGGTGACGGATTGGTTCGCGTAACATTAGTCAGATGGTGAGGTAACGGCCCACCATAGCTACGATGTTTAGGGGTCCTGAGAGGGAGGTCCCCCACACTGGAACTGAGACACGGTCCAGACTCCTACGGGAGGCAGCAGTGAGGAATATTGGACAATGGATGGAAATCTGATCCAGCCATGCCGCGTGCGGGAAGAAGGTCCTATGGATTGTAAACCGCTTTTGTACGGGAGCAATAAGATCTACGAGTAGATTGATGAGAGTACTGTACGAATAAGCATCGGCTAACTCCGTGCCAGCAGCCGCGGTAATACGGAGGATGCAAGCGTTATCCGGATTTATTGGGTTTAAAGGGTGCGTAGGTGGACTGTCAAGTCTGTGGTGAAAAGTTCGCGCTCAACGCGAATCGTGCCATGGAAACTGGTGGTCTTGAATAGGGGTGCCGTTGGCGGAATGTGAAGTGTAGCGGTGAAATGCATAGATATTACACAGAACACCGATTGCGAAAGCAGCTGACGAACCCTCGATTGACACTGAGGCACGAAAGTGCGGGGATCGAACAGGATTAGATACCCTGGTAGTCCGCACAGTAAACGATGACAACTGGCTGTCGGCGATATACCGATCGGTAGCGAAGCGAAAGCGTTAAGTTGTCCACCTGGGGAGTACGACCGCAAGGTTGAAACTCAAAGGAATTGACGGGGGCCCGCACAAGCGGAGGAACATGTGGTTTAATTCGATGATACGCGAGGAACCTTACCCGGGCTCGAACGGTGCAGGAATACAGGAGAGATTCTGTAGCATAGCAATATGTCTGCATCGAGGTGCTGCATGGTTGTCGTCAGCTCGTGCCGTGAGGTGTAGGCTTAAGTGCCATAACGAGCGCAACCCTTGTCGTCAGTTGCCAGCACGCAGTGGTGGGCACTCTGGCGAGACTGCCGCCGTAAGGTGTGAGGAAGGGGGGGATGACGTCAAATCAGCACGGCCCTTACGTCCGGGGCGACACACGTGTTACAATGGCAGGTACAGAGGGGAGCGAGGCGGCGACGCCGAGCCAATCTCGAAAGCCTGTCTCAGTTCGGACTGGAGTCTGCAACTCGACTCCACGAAGCTGGATTCGCTAGTAATCGCGCATCAGCCATGGCGCGGTGAATACGTTCCCGGGCCTTGTACACACCGCCCGTCAAGCCATGGAAGCTGGGAGTGCCTGAAGTTCGAGACCGCAAGGATCGACCTAAGGCAAAACCGGTAACTGGGGCTAAGTCGTAACAAGGTAGCCGTACCGGAAGGTGTGGCTGGAACACCTCCTTTTTGGAGTTGAAGAAGTAGCGAAGGCGCTTGACTGCTTGTTTTTAGATATATTCCGGATGGACGGATGCCTCAAGAGGCATTTGTTCCGCTTAAGTTCGGATCGCCGGTTTTTATCCGGGAAGTTCATTGAAGTAATGAGAGAGAAACATAGAGGTAAAGAAATTAATTAGTCTGATATTAAGATAAAAGAGTATATACGACCAAGAGTTATGTATACAGGGTCGGCGCTCGAGAGGGCGCTGTCCGTCAATATGGGACTACAATTTCAAGAAAAAAGAAGAATCAAATATGATTCACTAGGTAAGAAGAAGTTACAAAGAGCGAATGGAGGATGCCTAGGCTACCATCAGCGATGAAGGACGCGGTAAGCTGCGAAAATCTGCGGGGATCTGCAAACAGGAAATGATCCGCAGGGGTCCGAATGGGACAACCCATGATGTTGAAGACATCATACACCAGTAATGGTGGGCGTACGCGGAGAACTGAAACATCTCAGTATCCGCAGGAAAAGAAAGAAACATCGATTTCCCGAGTAGTGGCGAGCGAAAAGGAAAGAGCCCAAACCAGGGCCGTTTAGGCGGCTTTGGGGTTGAAGGACCGCGATACGACAAAGACAGAGCGAGAGGAAGCACCTGGAAAGGTGCGCCGTAGTGGGTGACAGCCCCGTACTCGAAGCCAGGTTGGAGTCCAGCGGAATCCTGAGTAAGGCGGGACACGAGGAATCCTGTCTGAACCAGCGGGGACCACTCCGCAAGGCTAAACATGGATGGTAGACCGATAGGGAACCAGTACTGCGAAGGAAAGGTGAAAAGTACCGCGAATAGCGGGGTGAAAGAGAACCTGAAACCGTTCGCTTACAAGCGGTCGGAGCCACGTAAGTGGTGACGGCGTGCCTTTTGGATAATGAGCCTACGAGTTGCTTCTCGGCAGCAAGGTTAAGCACTGTGAGGTGCGGAGCCGAAGCGAAAGCGAGTCAGCATATGGCGCGTTAGTTGCCGGGAGCAGACGCGAAACCTTGTGATCTACCCTTGACCAGGTTGAAGTCTCCGTAACAGGGGATGGAGGACCGAACTGATTTCCGTTGAAAAGGGATCGGATGAGTTGAGGGTAGGAGTGAAAGGCCAATCAAACTGGGAGATAGCTCGTACTCCCCGAAATGTTTTTAGGAACAGTCTTGTAGCAGTCTACATGAGGTAGAGCCACTGATAGGATGCGAGGGCTTCAACGCCTGTCAAGTTCTGACAAACTCCGAATGCGTGTAGATGATCTGCGGGAATGAGTCGCTGGGTGCTAATGTCCAGCGGCAAAAGGGAAATAGCCCAGACCAACAGTTAAGGCCCCCAAACGTGTGTTAAGTTAATAGAACGAAGTGCGGTCGCATAGACAGCTAGGATGTTAGCTTGGAAGCAGCTAATCATTTAAAGAGTGCGTAACAGCTCACTAGTCGAGGGACTGCGCGTGGATAATGATCGGGTATCAAACACACTGCCGAAACTATGGGCTTCGCCAGCAATGGTGGAGCGGTAGGGGAGCATTCCGGTCGGCCGTGAAGGAAAGCCGTGAGACTTTCTGGAGTGTCCGGAAAAGAAGATGTAGGCATAAGTAACGATAATGCGGGCGCAAAACCTGCACACCGAAAACCCAAGGGTTCCTGATCAACGTTAATCGGATCAGGGTAAGTCGGGACCTAAGGCTAAGCCGAGAGGCGATGCCGATGGACAAATGGTTAATAATCCATTACCTGTGACAGACACAAAGGAGAGACGGAGTAGTGACACGCTCGCCGGCTGACGGAATAGCCGGTTGAAGGCCGTAGGCACAGCAGAGGTTAAGAGCTACTGCCGCCGAAAGCAGACAGTACGGAGAGTCTTCGGACGATCCGACAGAAGCGGTAAGCAGACTCCCGAGAAAATCTTCGGCGATATAATCTGTCAGAGCCCGTACCGTAAACCGACACAGGTGGGTGAGGAGAGAATCCTCAGGTGCTCGAGTGAATCATGGCTAAGGAATTCGGCAAATTAACCCCGTAACTTCGGGATAAGGGGACCCCTGCATTTGTGGGGGCGCAGAGAAATGGTCCAGGCGACTGTTTACCAAAAACACATGGCTTTGCAAAATTTAAAGATGAAGCATAAGGCCTGACACCTGCCCGGTGCCGGAAGGTTAAGAGGGGGCGTAAGCACGGAAAGCAATGGAAGTGCGAAGCGCTGAATTGAAGCCCCGGTAAACGGCGGCCGTAACTATAACGGTCCTAAGGTAGCGAAATTCCTTGTCGGGTAAGTTCCGACCTGCACGAACGGTGTAACGATCTGGACACTGTCTCAGCCATGAGCTCGGTGAAATTGTAGTAGCGGTGAAGATGCCGCTTACCCGCAACGGGACGGAAAGACCCCGTGAACCTTTACTGCAGCTTAACGCTGATTTTGGATAATCGATGTGTAGGATAGGTGGGAGACTATGAAGAGAGTACGCTAGTATTCTTGGAGTCGCCGTTGAAATACCACCCTTTGGTTATCCGGGATCTAACCTGGCAACAGGGACACCGTTTGGTGGGTAGTTTGACTGGGGTGGTCGCCTCCAAAAGAGTAACGGAGGCTTCCCAAGGTCCGCTCAGCACGAATGGTAACCGTGCGCAGAGTGCAGTGGCATAAGCGGGCTTGACTGTGAGACCGACAAGTCGAACAGGTACGAAAGTAGGGCAAAGTGATCCGGTGGTTCCGCGTGGAGCTGACCATCGCTCAAAGGATAAAAAAGGTAGGCTCCGTGGATAACAGGCTGATCGATTCCCAAGAGCTCAAAATCGAGCGGAACGGTTTGGCGCACCTCGATGTCGGCTCGTCACATCCCGGGGGCTGGAGAAAGCGTCCCAAGGGTTGGGCTGTTCGCCGCATTAAAGGGGCACCCGCGAGCTGGGTTTCAGAACCGTCGTGAGAGACAGTTCGGTCCTCTAACTATCGGGGGCGTAAGAAGATTGTGAGGAGATCTGACACTCAGCTACAGAGAGGAGCCGTGTTGGAACGAACCTAACTGGTTTAACCGGTTGTGCGAGCCAGGGAGCACCGCCGGGGTATCCAAGTCCGGGATTAGGACCTAAAGTTGCTGAAAGCATCTAAGTACGGAAGCCGCACAAGATTAGATTTCTTAGGGGTCGTTGGAAGGGGATCGACAACGTTGATAGGGCTGCAGGTGTAAAGGGACCAGTAATGGTCAAAGCCGAGAGTACTTAATTGCCCGTATAACACTTTCTTCTTTCCATATTTTATGGGTTGCTAGATAGTTTTGGGCTCTTGAAAATCAAATTAAAAAAGAGGCTTGTTTTTATTGCTTTTACATGTGTTTTCTTATATACTGAAATAAGGAAACGAAAGAAAAACAGAATAAAATCCAGTAAAAAAGAAAATTAAAAAATCTATTAAGGTAGCTATAGGCAATCAGGGTTCCACCCTCTTCCATTCCGAACAGGAGAAGTTAAGCCTGATCACGCCCGATGGTACTGCGGGTAACAGTGGAGAGTAGGGTAGCTGCGGCGTTTTAATCAAAGGAGTCCTGTTTTCATGGAAGAATGAATGGCGGACCTTTTTTTGTAGTATATGCTCTTACCACCCTGATAATCTAATATCGTTGCCTTCTTTAATTTGCATCTCATCTTATTTAATACTTTTTACAAAAAAATATCTTTCGCCTATTTTACCATTTTATTCCAGCTCCCACAATATCTTCATTTTCTCATTAATTGTCTCTATCTGTTATTTGAATGCCACAGGTCCACATCCGTTCTTGGGGTCTTGAAATGAATGTATTTGGGTTGGTAGACTAATGATACCTTTTACTCAAATATTCTTTTTCTTATTTGCTATAATATTGCTTTATAAACCAAACCTGAATTAAGTAAGATATTCTTCATTCATAATGCATTTTCTTTGTTCTTCCTATATAGTAATGTTATTCTTCTATTTGGATTATATTTAACTCTTGACATTTTTACGTGTGCAACAGATAAATTCATTACACATTAAAAGTATAAATTTGTAATAATGCGTTTTATATTTCAATAATCTTTTAATAATGATAATTGGGATAGAATAAAAACAAATAAATGTAGGTACTAGGTGCTTGATGCAATAATACATGCTTTTTCATTCACTAGTTATTTTCTCATTTATATTAATTAAAGATTTGTCGGCAGAGAAAAAACAAAAATGGAAGTTTGGTTGAAGCCATTAAGACTTTCGAATAATTTAATATTCTTTTAATATAATAATTATTTTATTTTTTTTTTTTTAATTATTTTTTTTTTTTTTTTAATGCAGATGAAACTACAGATTTAAACTTTGGACTTTAAAGGGTTGCCTGAATGGAAATGAATACCAAATACCAGTAATTGTCGTAGGCAAAAAAGGTGGAAATACAAAGCTAGTAGAACATTTTCAGTTCTTTCCTCAAATTCTGATAGAATACTTGCGATGGAGAAGGTTAATAGCTTTGGGATATAAGTAATCATAAGATAAGGATATATCTATTCCTCTCT
>JGI20225J20221_1002611_pt1 | contig 12825 bp, 16 predicted proteins | sample BioMet4_FD_20221 | JGI IMG/M metagenome (IMG submission 20221) | reverse complement strand
GGACAACTGAACTTGAAGCGTTTCTTTGCTCAATCCGATTGCTGCTTATGTAATTTTAAGCAAAAAAATACAGATATTCAAAATTAAGCCAATGTACGATTTGACATAGAAACGTACATTGGGGACCAGAGTCTTCAAAAGTCTTTGGATTCCAACAGGATCGTTCCGGTTAGCCCGGGACCTCCGACTCTCCCCCTGTTTTGAATGTGGGTTTACCCATCATTTAAAACCAAAATCGAACTTTGGAGGAAGTTACCTATGAAAGTAGAGCCCATCATCGATTTGAAGAACATTAAAAGCATCAAGAAGCTTTTAAGCAACAACATCCGGGATCGACTCCTCTTCATCGTGGGAATCAATTCCGGGCTCAGAGTGCAGGACATCCTTGCGCTTAAGATCGGTGACGTCAAAACGTGCAAGATCGGCGATAGGATCGCAGTCAAGGAAAAGAAGACCGGCAAGGAAAACGTGTTCATTATGAACAAGGAAATCTTTGCCGCTCTCCAGGACTACTTGCAGACCATTGACCCTAAAGACGATCATTTCCTGTTTAAAAGCAGGAAGGGAAGAAACTATCCACTGACAACCTATGCCGTCACGCAGATGGTGCAACGCTGGGCTGACGAGATTAACCTCGTCGGCAACTTCGGAGCACACTCGCTTCGAAAAACGTGGTGCTACCATCAACGTAAGACATTTGGTGTCAGCTGGGAAGTTCTGGCAAAACGCCTCAACCATAGCAGTCCGTCGATAACAAGACGNTATCTCGGCGTACAGGAGGAGGAGGTAGAAGAAATTCTTTTGAATACAATCTAACTTTCCTAAAAGGGGTGTTCTGCCCCTTTTGATTCAATCACTCGTTTTCAAATGGCTTTTCTAAGAACTGAATAGCGTTGCTGTTCAGGGTCTAAATCCTTTGTCAACTTCAACAACAATGGAGTTTGTATGGGAATCTATCAACGCAACGAGCGATGGATGGTTTATTGGCATGTGAACGGCAAACGACACGACAAGTCGTTCGGGAGAGGTGATCTCGCCCAGGCCAAAGCCCAGGTTTTCGACCGGACAGTACAGGATGCTCTTGAGAAGCACTTACCGATCCCCGACCCGGAGTGGGTCACGTCGGCAGTCCAGGTCGTCAAAACCGTCAGCACATCGGATGCACCGACAAACCAGGTCCTGGGCCAGCAACCGTCAGGGATGAATCTGGCTGAACTTGGCCGCCGGTACCTGGATCACATGCGAGCATCCGGGCGGACCGAGAAGCACATTCGCAACATCGAACGACTTCTGGAGAACCAATTCGTGCCGGTGATCGGTGATAAGCCGGTCAACGCCCTGACCTACCAGGGCGACATGGTTCCGTTCATTCTGCACTTCAAGGGCGTCAGCGGGAGCACCGGCAAAGCCCGATCGCAGTTCACGGTCAACAAGTACTGTGATTATCTCAGCTTCATCTTCCATTTCGGGATGGACAACGGTTTCACCACCGTCAACCCTTTGAAGAACTGGAAGAAGCCGAAGGTTCAGCCTTGGGATTTGAAGCTGACCCTCGAGGATGCCAAGAAGATCATGGCGTGCGCTGAACCGCACCTGAAATGGGCCATGGAAGTCTGCTTCAACCTGGGCACCCGTCCTGGGGAGTCGGAGCTCCTTTCACTACGCTGGGAGAACGTAGACTTCGCCGCCGGCACCGTCCGCATCTACGCCAGTAAGACCAAGACCTATCGGACCGTTCCGATCAATCCTGAGTTCCTGAAACGGATGGAAGTTGAACGAGACCAGTCAGTGTCTGGCTTCGTCATCGAGTACATGGGTCGCGGCCTGACGACGATTCGGAAATCCTTCAAGAACGCGTGTCAGCGTGCTGGCATCACCTACCCGACTCGGATGTACGACTTGCGGCACCTGTTTGCGACCACGTTACTCAGCAAAGGTGCCGATCTGGCTGCCGTTTCCAAGATGATGGGACATTCCACAGTGAAGATGACGGCGGACACTTATTACCACTACATGGAGGGTGAAAAGGAACGGGCAGTTCGGTTGCTGCCCGGTCTAGTGGCTTAGTCCTGAAGGACGAGGAACCTGACCAGAGATTCCTCGTCTTTCTTATTTNACTCAACACATNAGTAANGGAGAAGTAAAATGCCTAGTCGTAAGTGTCTGTGGGACAATTCCCACACATTTGAAGCAGATGAAGACGATACATATCGTCAACTTTGTCGCGAGTGCTATCACAATATTTATGTAGATGTGTTTAAGAAAGCAATTCCATGGGGTAGCTTTGTTGACGATATCGAAAACATTAAACGTGCATATAAATATGTAGCTGTTCTTGATACTTATTATAAGAACAATATTATGAAGTTTGCTGCGTCTAAGCCTGATACTGAAGAATTAAAAATGACTTGTCTGATTTGTGGAGAATCGTACTCTGTAAAGCAAAATGATTCCTATCGATATCTTTGTCCAAGCTGCGTAATGAAATGCTATTTCCCGCTTAAGCAATCTCGTAGCTCAAAAGAAATCAAAGAACTTATATTGAATCTGAAGAGAGTAATTAAAAGCACAGATCAGCTCATAGATAGATTAATTGAAATTGCAAATGAAAGCTAAGCAGAAAAACAATTAAATTTAATAAATTATGGAAAGACGAGGAATCCTTGCCCGACTCCTCGTCTTTCTTTTGTCAAAGAGCTAAGGAGAATAAATGCTATGGCACGTAGATGCTTATGGGATAAATCTCATTTGTTCTTTCCGAATTACAAATATCCATGCGATTTTTTATGCGAAAAATGCAATGAAGAAATCTACTATAACTATAAGGCGTTGTACAAGCCAAAGGACTTTGAAGCAAATATTGACAAGATCAAAGAACAAAGAAAACGAACCATGGAACGCAAATGGTCTGAAGCTGAAGAATGGATTGTCAAAACACTCGGCGTAGATGTCCTTGTTAAGATTGATTTATTTGACAACGATCTAATTTAAGCGCTGGCCTCATTAAAGGTGGACTTCCCTGGCACGGAGGTCCACCCGTTTTTAAAGGTGGGGGAGGGCGTGGTTGTCAGCGTCCCCGTGGCCCAGAAGCGGAGATGGTGCCGTTCCCGGGCAGCTGGAGCGGAGTTTAGCTTATCGGTGGCGGGTTGGGAAGGTCGCTGGTGTCGCCGTTGCTGAAAAAAATCTATGAAATCAAGGGAGAAAATTCTATTTTCCCTAGACGAGCGTGCCATGGTAATAACCAATGCCAGGGACGCAGGATGCTGCATCGGCGTGAAAATGGGGGATAACACGGTTTTTTGCTGGGTAAATTCACAGGACTCTGTGGTTTTTTGCTTCTCCATGGGCTGTCCAGGAGCGAAATCACCTTAAATTGCAACGAAAATGTCGTTTTACAGGGAATTTGACCTGTTCCGACCGCAGAAGTCTGCGATTTTTGATACTGGGGAGGGCCAAATACGACTTTTTTTTCGTTTTTGACCAGGGACAGCCCAGGTTAATGCCTGTAACAGGGGCATTTACAGAGAAATACGTTTCAACTCATCGCATTCTCGCCATTCTTCTCGATGATATTGAAATGCTTCGGGATCATTTCTTCAAGAAGAAGCTGGCGGAGAAGCNGAAGGTGAGCNNCGGGTTCAGAAGCGTCGTCGGGACTGCCGAGTGGCAGAAGCTGAAGGAGACAGGGCGGTGTAGATTACAAAGTGACTCGGGGTACTTGACTCACCAACAGTCACGGCATATGGAAAAATCGTGATTCAGCTAGGGCGCTGCTTTCACACCTGGGCGGGGCGGTATGCATATATCACCCCGCTCTTATTATTTTTTTCTCACAAAATCTACCTTCGATCCTCACTTCATCATGGGAAAATCACTTCACCTGATTTTTCCAAAATCCGTTGCAATAACCCCCGACTCGTACTACGTTCAAAATGAAAATCTCCGAATAGTCTTCCTAGCGGAAGAAGCTGTAATTGTTAACAATAAACCACCAGCTAGTGAGGTTAGTGAACATGAGAAACAAAGAACCGAAAATGACCACAAACGACTCCGGGATTCCCGTTGCCAGTGACGAGTTTTCCTTAACCGTTGGGGCAAATGGTCCGATTCTGTTGCATGATCATTATCTCATGGAACAGATGGCGAACTTCAACCGTGAAATGATTCCTGACCGCCAACCTCACGCAAAAGGGTCTGGAGCCTTTGGCCAGTTCGAAGTGACTCAGGATGTCAGTGCGTATACGAGAGCTGCTGTCTTTCAACCAGGGACCAAAACGGAAGTCCTCGCTCGATTTTCCACTGTGGCTGGTGAAAGTGGAAGCCCGGACACTTGGCGCGACGTGCGTGGCTTTGCCCTCAAGTTTTATACACTTGAGGGAAACTATGACATGGTCGGCAACAATACACCAGTATTTTTTCTTCGTGATCCAATGAAATTTCACCATTTCATCCATTCACAAAAACGTCGTGCTGACAGCGGACTCCGTGATGCCGATATGCAATGGGATTTCTGGACCCTTTCTCCAGAGACTGCTCACCAAGTTACTATCCTAATGAGTGACAGAGGAATTCCCAAAAGCTATCGCCACATGAACGGTTACACTAGCCATACCTACATGTGGGTCAATGCTGCGGGGGAAAAATTCTGGGTTAAATATCACTTCAAAACCGATCAGGGCATTCAGAACCTCACCCAGGAAGAAGCCGATCGCATAGCTGGTACTGATGCTGATTACCACCGACGTGATTTATTCAACGCGATTAAGGAAGGAAACTTCCCAAGCTGGACATTGAGGGTGCAGATCATGCCTTTCGAAGAGGCGAAAGCCTATCGATTCAACCCCTTCGATTTAACCAAGGTCTGGCCGCACAATGACTATCCCATGCACGAAGTAGGCAAGCTGACCCTCAACAGGAACCCGACCGACTTCCAAGCAGAAATCGAACAAGCTGCATTTGAACCAAACAATTTGGTCCCAGGAATCGGCGCGAGCCCGGATAAAATGCTTTTAGCTCGACTGATCTCCTACGCCGATGCCCATCGAGCTCGACTTGGAGTTAACTACAAGCAGATTCCCGTTAACCGCCCCATAGTCCCTGTCAATAATTACAGCAAAGGTGGAGCGATGCGCATCGACAAGGCATCTGACCCTGTCTACGCTCCCAACTCTAAGGGAGGACCTAAGCCGGATGCGGATAAGTACCCCGAGCAGGCCACTTGGAGTGCGAGTGGTGACTTCATCCGGGCAGCGTATACTCTTCGAAAAGATGATGACGATTTTGGCCAAGCCGGGACTCTTGTACGCGAAGTTATGAACGATTCACAGCGTGACCAGCTTGTGAGCAACGTCATTGGCAGCCTCTCCGGCGTTTCGGAGGCTGTCCTCCAACGGGTGTTCCTGTACTGGAAAAACATTGACAAGGGAATCGGTGAGCGCATTGAAAAGGGCTATAGCAAGTCCTAAATCATATTAGGTGCGATTCGGTCTGTTCAGCTCCGACTCCACAGGAGCTGGACAGACCATCATAATCATCATTCTTTTCAAAAAATCAATCATATATTGCAATAAGTATCTCGACTTCCCTTATCAACATCATTTTCATTGTGAGGCATGGGATTTTTCGACCCCCCCTTGCCTTTAGTTTCGACACTCGTTATCGATTGATAAAATCTTTGGCAACGGTAATATCTAATTATTTTTTTCGATATCAACCCCAGGAGGACTAGAATGCCAGAAGAAAAGCCAATCGGCTGCGCAAGACCAACTGGAGGCCCCGTCACGGAATCACCTAGGGCCAACGCTCCGACCGAGTTACCTGAAGGAACAATGGAAGGGGGGAAATCTATGATTGCTGTTGGCAAGCCTGCACCGGATTTTACCGCACCAGCTTATTTCGATGGTAAGTTCGCTTCAGTTCGGTTATCCGAATATCTTGGGAAATGGGTGGTCCTCTGCTTCTATCCTGGCGACTTCACCTTTGTCTGAGCTACCGAAATTTCGGCGGTCGCCGAAAAGCATGCTGACTTTGTGAACCTTGGCGTTCAAGTCCTTTCCATGAGTACCGATAGCATGTTCGTCCACAAGATGTGGGTTGATCACGAATTGTCAAAGATGGTGACAGCTAAAAAGATACCGTTCCCTATGCTATCTGATGCAGCAGGAAAGGTTGGCGACATCTATGGTGTTTATGATCATGACGCTGGAGTTGATGTACGAGGCAGGTTCCTCATTGATCCTGATGGAATTATACAGGGTTTTGAGGTTCTTGCACCACCTGTTGGACGAAATGTAAGTGAAAGCTTACGTCAAATCCAGGCATTCCAGTTAGTTCGTGAAAGCAAGGGCACCCAAGCCACTCCGTCAGGATGGAGTGCTGGCAAACCGGTGCTTACCCCTGGTCCAGACTTGGTTGGACACGTTTGGGAGAACTGGAACGTCAAAAACGCGTGTGATTAGAAAATATACCTGTAGTCACTGGCCCATGCTGTCACAAACGATAGCATGGGCTGTTTTTATCGAAAAGATGGGCGTTCACTGAAATTACATTAAAGAGAGCAAGGCCTTACAATTGACCAAGCGACCTGCCCCGGAAATCTACCTTATTTTTAAGAGGGATCAAGCTTAGGCCCAGGGTAGGTGAATACAAACTGGCGCTGGCGCTGATTTTAGGAAATTGGCGGCTGGTGACAACGAGAATCCCAAACGCAGGGTTCTGGCGGAACTGGTGGAGATGACGGGCTTTTCCTCAGCTCTGACCGGGCACGCCTCATTTGAAGGACATTGTCGATCTGGAGTGGAAAATGACCTTGGCGATGGCAGCACTCTGCGATCCTGGCCCAGGGGAGGCTCGAAAAACGCGTTTTCCTTCGTTTTTGAGCTTGGCAGTGAAATACAAACTATTTCAACTGAATAACCAATTCCTTGCCTACCGCTTTGGCATATTTCCGCAGTGTCGCCACGGACGGCGAGTGCTTACCGCTGGACAGAGCAGATTCCAAGCGTGCGACGGACGGAGCTTTAGTTCCCATCAAGGCAGCCACCTGAGCCTGACTCAGACCAGCTTCTTTCCTTGCCCGCAGGAGCTCATCCAGGAGAGCAAACTCTGGGGCCATGGCATCATAGGCTTCCTTGACAGCAGGATTTGCAAGCATCTTTTTTGAAAGTTCATCGTGGGTTAACATGCTTTGACCTCCTGCATTCGTCTTATCGCTACTATCAGCTCTCGCTTGGGAGTCTTATCCGATTTCTTGATAAAGTGATGAAGCATGACGATCTTCTTCCCGACAAGCGTACAATAGAAAACCCTGGCAATTCCTTCGGCACCTTTCAAACGAAGTTCAAAGAGACCATCTCCCATCGCCCTGGTATGCGGTAACCCTAGATCAGCGCCGAATATTCGCATTCGTGCAGTGAGGTGCAGATAACGAGCTTGGAGGGTGACTGGCATCGCCAGGATGTCCTCCTGCAACCAATCGCTATAATAGAGTATTTCCCATGACACAGTCTTTAAGTAACAAATATGTTACTAGCCGTCAAGGGGTAACGCCAAAGAAGGGACAGGATTGTTGACGAATATATAATAAAATCAATGAGTAAAGGAGAGGAAAATTGCAGCCACCGCCACAGTCATGCCACAGATGCGCCAACGGCTGACCAAAGCTCCGCCAAAGTCCGATTCTCAGGTCGATAAAAAGAAGAAGACCCCGTTGGCACTTCGCCAACGAGATCACTTTGTGATAGGGGCTTTTGGAAGGATTTTAAGGGGTTAAATCACGCTTGTGGTGTGTCAAGCAAGCGCTCTCCCCCTGAGCTACGGTCCTATAAACAGAATCAGGGAACAGGCTAAATGCCCCAAACTCGTCTCGAAGTCAACCCCAAATCTTTCGTTCCCAAGAAAAAGTTGGGGGCCAAAACCGTTGGCTTCGTTGGCGCGTCGTTGGCTCGGGGTAAGTACGGATTTGACCTGGGGAGGTCAAGCGATTTTTACTCTGGGGAGGAGAAAAAAGGACGTTGGGGAGGCTGTGAAAATGTAAATAGTTAATTATTTAAGTATGTTAAGTAATTATCTATAATTTTAAGTGTCTTATCCAGCTTAAAATACTAACAAAACCCAAAAGATTTCCTCTCCCAATATTCGATTTGGACATTTGACGCGCAGGTAAAAATATACCCGATGATGGAAACCAGTACCACCGGCAGCGGCAGCGAACCCTGGTACAGAAAAATCCCAACAGTCCGGGTAGGGAAGAAGCACGCGCTGTACATGGCCAGTATTGATGGGCACTATCTGGTTATTCAGTTTGCTGGTGCATCTTTTCTAAAGAATAATCAACCGGATATATTGAATTTTTTAAATTTTACCCTACTCCATTGTATAGAATTGGCGTTTACAATACAGGAAATTGCTTGACCTGAACTGCCAAACCCAATTAAGCTGTTACTATCGAAACGTTAAAAGGAATTGAGGCACATAATGGAAGGCATAAAAATCTTAACTAACAATAATTCCATCCAAATACATTTGCATAAAACTTTTTATGAACCAGGAGCAATAAAGAATGCGGCATTTGGTTTTGCTAATTCGTGCTATATATTCATAAGACCTTACGATATGGATGAAAATTTAGTACGATTTGAGCCCAAAGAAGGGGTTGAGGTAGATCTCGAATTTATTGCTAAAGAATTTTGCAATGCTGTCCTCGACCATCAGATCAGGCTTGATTTGGAAAAAATGAATCATAAAATAAGAGATCTTATTGTTAAACAAGCATTTTACCCTATAGAAAAACTAGTCGTTGGTGATTAAAATGGGCGGAAATTATCTAATCCTTCCCCATTCATTTAGACGACTAAAAAATGACACAATTTTATTGGTAAACTCTGGCGGAGATTTCCATTTTTTAAGAGATGCAAACTTCAAAAATTTTATCAATCACAAACTCGATCCAGATGACGTTGTCACCTTGGATTTGGAAAGCAAAGGTTTTTTAAGCTTTGCAGACCATGACCTAGCTGTAAATCTTACCTCTGTGAAATACAGAACAAGAAAAGGATTTTTGAAAAATTTTACATCTCTTCACATGATGGTAGTGACAGTTCGATGCAACCAAAAATGTGAATATTGTCAAGTTTCATGTGAAGGAGAAGACGCTCTTCAATATGATATGGACATAGACACATCAAGAAAGATTGTTGATTTTATATTTAATTCACCAAATGAAAATATAAAAATTGAATTTCAAGGCGGAGAGCCTCTTTTGAATTGGGATGTCATCCAAGCTGTAGTTGAATATGCTAATGAAAAAAATATAATTTCGAAAAAAAATCTTTCATTTGTAATTTGCACGAATCTAACGCTCATGACTTCTGAAAAATTATCTTATATAAAATCAAAGAATATTCAAATATCAACATCTCTGGATGGACCTGCGTCAATTCATGATCATAATAGAAAACTTCGGACACTGAAGAGTTCTCATGAAGCGGTGGTTGAAAAATTAAAAAAATGTTTCGAACTAGGCGTACCCATATCAGCGTTAATGACAACAACAAGGAAAAGTCTACATGATTTCCCTCGGATAGTTGATGAATACATATTGAGGGGATTTGAAGGCATCTTCTTTAGACCACTCAATCCATACGGTTTTGCGCATGAAAAAATTAAAGAAATCGGATACAGTCCAGATGAATTCATTGAGGCCTACCGGGCTGGGCTAGATTATATCATAGAACAAAACAAGGCTGGTCGGTATTTTGTTGAGTATTATGCCCAACTATTATTAACAAGAATTTTGACGTCTTATCCAACTGGGTTTGTCGACCTTCAATCACCTGCCGGAACAGGGATCAGTGGTGTAATTTACGACTATAATGGAGACATCTATCCGTCAGATGAAGGGCGCATGCTATCTAGAATGGGGAACAACTACTTTAGACTGGGAAATGTCTGTCAAGATAAATACTCCGACGTATTTAATGGAGAAAAACTCAAGCGTATCGTGACAGACTCCTGTATCGAAACAACGCCAAGTTGTGGATGGTGCGCGTATCAAATATATTGTGGAGTAGATCCAGTTAGAAATTATTTAGAAACAGGTGATGTTGTCGGGTTTAGGCCTGGAAGTTTTTTTTGCGAAATGCATCTCGCATTATTCGATATGTTTTTCGACATGTTATCTAAGGCTGAGCCAAGTAACTTAGATGTGTTTTGGTCTTGGGTGATCCCTCAGAAGGTGACCAAAAATGCTTAAGACTTTTGGCAAAGCAAAAAATATTCGATCTCCTCTGATAGGAGTGGCGACCCGATCAGAAATCCCTTTTTTTGATCGGCAGTCATATATTTCTATCGACAAAAATCACGGATTTGGCTACTTAGCTCATATCAGAGATGCTTCGTCAAGCGTTCCATTTCTGTCGCCGTCTATTTTATTGGACAATAAAAATAGCATTAACACCATACAAGATGGCGACATCTTGCGGTTGAGAAAAGATGGAGTGATTGAGTTTTTATGGAAGAAGGGAAGCGCAAGCAATTGCCTTTTTGTTACTTCCAGATGTAATTGCGAATGTTTAATGTGTCCACAACCGCCCGCTAATGATTCTGAAGATTTTGATGCCGTGATCACACGAGTGCTTTCTTTGCTTGATAAGGATGGCGAAGAGCCGGTATGCATAACTGGTGGGGAACCAACCTTACCAAGGAAACGGTTCCTCAAGTATTTATCTATGTTGCGACTCGATCATAATAATCGCCGAGTAGACGTTTTAACTAACGGTCAAACATTTTCAGACTTAGACTTTACATCGCAAGTGGCTTCTGAATGTCCTGACAAGACAACCTTCTGCACATCTCTCCATGCTGACACGGCTTCTATCCATAATCACATAGTTTCTTCAAGTGTCGCGTTTAGAAAGACGGTCTATGGCATTCAAAATTTGGCGAGATTCGGACTTCCTATTGAGATTCGATTCGTTTTGACGAGGCACAACGCTCGCAGAATGGTCCCATTTGCTGAGTTTGTTGTTAAAAACTTCCCCTTCGTTTTTCATGTCGCACTGATGAGCCTTGAAATTGTTGGCCTTGCTGCTAATAATTTTGAGGATGTTTGGATAGACCCTGTCGAGTGCAATGACAACTTCTCTGAAGCCATTAAGGTGCTCAGCAGAGCAGGCATATCCGCTTCAATATATAACACACCGCTGTGCTTGCTTGACGAATCCCTTTGGATGTATTGCAGGCAGTCCATATCCGATTGGAAAAATTCTTTTATTGAACTTTGTACTCCGTGCAAGTTGCGCGATCGATGTTGTGGTATCTTCTCAACATCAACACGCTTAAGTCAAAATTTGCGTCCTAAACTTTAACCTACGTAATGGAGGCGCCATGAAAGGTTTTACAAAAAAAGTTGTCTTTTTCTTGAGTATTGTTGTGACTTCTTTTGGTTTTGCCCCGATGTCTTCCTCTGCCAATAATAGTAACGTTGTGACCAGCCCCAGCGTTTCAGCTGCTGGAAGCGTTAAGGAAATTAAGCCCCTCCAGTTGGACAAGGCGGTTGAAGATTCGAAGTCTGGATCTTTTTTACAGCTTGCTGGGCATTACTCACATTCTTCCCATGCGTCGCATTCTTCTCATTCTTCGCATAGATCGGGGTATTAAGATCGAGGGGCTGAATGGTGGTACATCATTTGGCCCCTCTGTTATTTCAACGAATAAAGACCCACGCCAACCAATTCCCCTGGGCGACGTGGGCCTTTTCACGGAACTATCCGAAATTCTAGCTACTTCTTTTCCAGCACGATTTTTCCTTCTTCCAGGCAGGAGACCTTGAACTCATCGCCCTGCTTGAAGCCGTAGTTGGCCAGGAGCGTCGGGGACAGACGGAGCCCCGTGCCAGAGAACTTCACACTTCCAGATGCCACACGAGCATCCATTCCCTCGATCTTGTAGAACTTCTCATCCAGCGTCATCAGCTTCGTGAGATGGTTTTTCAGGGTGGTTTTGGGAATATCGAAGGCATCCATGATTTGCTGAGCAGTCTTTCCTTCTGTGATCATGGTGCGAAGTTTCATCGCGTCAAATTTCGATGCGATAGGCATGGGTAAATCTCCTTGTGTTTTTGATGTCGTAGTTTCAGATTTGAGCGTATAGCAAAAACAAAGGATGTCAACAGAACCATGCTCAAAAGACGTGAACGATCTTTTTTAGCTTCGGATCATATCGAGCCAATGGAAAGAAGATATCTGTTCTGGTGAAAACGAAGGAAAACACGTTTTTCGGGAGGCGAATATGCTGCGAATGGAAAAGTGAAGCAAGCTGCATCAGATAATACGCTAAAATATCAGTAGGTTCTTCTCGAACTTATCCAGCCCCCGGCAGCCCCACCGCCAGGGCCAGCCCCTCCCCCGGACACCCCTCCCCTGCGCGATCTCCTCCCCCTTCCTGGGCCGTTCCCCTGGGCCACCCCCATTGGGTCCCCGCTGGTCCAAAACTCCAGGAGATTCCCGCTCCGGGCCAATGTCCGAAAACCCTAGGGATAGAACGATCTCCACTCCCATCCCGTGACCACCCCACTGGCCCAGGATATCCTCCTCCCAAAGCTGTAAAATTTATACAGGAGGATTTGAAATGGAGAAAAGTCAGTTGGATAGTTTCAACATTAAAGACGAAATCATCAATGCATTTCGTCCGATTGAACTGCTCTTTCAAATAATGGATACATCGTCAACAGAAATATATGGAGAGCTAACGCACTCATTCTCGGAAATTGGAAAAGAGTTGTGCCAAAACTTTCGTCGAAAACTCGATGCTATTTTAGCACAACAG